>JAERMT010000004.1_pt1 | contig 87292 bp, 72 predicted proteins | sample 9267081 | NCBI WGS metagenome assembly JAERMT01 (sample SAMN17071939, study PRJNA684904) | human gut metagenome | isolation source: diarrhea sample from child under the age of five | host: Homo sapiens | place: South Africa: Mafikeng, Mafikeng Provincial Hospital | collected 2019-09
TTATAATGATTTCAAAAAATGCTTTGGCATTGACAAGACGCCGCACGCGTGCCGGCACACTTTCATTTCTCTGGCCATGGCTTCCGAAATGAATCAAGTTCTGATTAGAAAGATCGTCGGGCACACCGCCTCAAATGTAACAGAAATGACGTACACCCACGCATACATTGCGGACCTAGTGCGAGAAATAGACAAGCTAAAAATCTAGTTCTTTGTATCTTTCTCGTATCTTATTAACTAAATTTTAAACCAATTTTCTAGGTTTTTAGCTTTGAAATTATCTTTAGAAAAAAATAAATCCCTTGAAATCAAACGGTTTCAAGGATTTTTTTATTTTTTTCTTTTTTCTTCGCGTTAAGTTATCCTTACTAAAGTTAAGTTTACAAAACTACCAAACAGGTGTTATAATCGTGACATAAATTTTTAAAAGGAGGTACAGTCATGGCTTATGTAATCAGCAGTGAGTGCATCGGTTGTGGAGCTTGTGCCGCTGGATGCCCAGTAGAAGCAATCAGCGAAGGTTCCCCATACGTTATCGATGCGGATGCATGCATCGATTGTGGTGCTTGTGCAGATACATGTCCTGTAGGTGCACCTGCAGAAGCTTAGTTCTTCAAGACATTCTATCATGCATGATTTATTATTAGAAAATCCCGTAGCGAACGCTACGGGATTTTCTTTTATGCATTCATTTTCGAATTAACGATTTTCCTGCTCCTTGCTGCTGATTAAGAACGACAGCGTATGCAAACTCTCACTCAAATGTACGTTCTCAATCGCAATCCGTTCCGGAATATCCAAATCAATCGGTGCAAAGTTCCAAATACCTTCTACACCGCCGCGAACCAACGTATCCGCCACTTCCTGCGCGTTATCCTTTCCGCAGCAGATAATTCCGATATCGATATTGTTGTTCCGAACATAGTCCTCCAGTTCGGAAGAGTTCTGAACCTTTACGCCGTTAATTGCCAATCCCACAATTGTTGGATTTACGTCAAAAAGACCCACAATGCTGAATCCGAATTTGTAGTTCAGGATGTGATTGGTAATCGCCTGTCCCAGATGACCCACACCGACGACAACCGTCTTGTACTCTCTGTCCAGTCCCAGAATCTTGTTAATCTCCGCATACAGATGATCTACACTGTATCCGTATCCCTGCTGACCGAATCCGCCGAACGTATTCAAATCCTGGCGAATCTGAGATGCCGTATAACCAATCAATTCACTTAGTTCGTTGGAAGAAATTTTCTTCACTCCACGGCTTCGAAGATCTCCCAGATATCTTCTGTACCGTGGAAGACGCCGGATGATGGCGTTCGAAACTCTCGTATTATTTTTCATACCTTAACCAACCTTCTTTCTGAATTCTATTCTACAGCAGACATACCGCAACTCCCGGAAACTATTCTTCGTGGTCATCCACGTATTCCACCAGGTCCCGTACGGTCTCAAATTTCTCTGCTTCCTCATCCGGAATTTCCAGCCCGAAAGTCTCCTCGATTCCCAAGATAATTTCCACCATATCCAATGAATCGCCCTCCAGATCCTTCATCAGATTTGTGTCCATCTCTACCATATCTTCGTCAATACCAAGCTGATCTACAATCAGTTCTCTGATTTTTTCAAATGTCATCACATTTTCCTCCGTTTAATTTATCACATTGTTAATTATAGTGAAAACAAGCGCTTTATGCAAGTTTTTTTATTGAAGTTCCATCCATTCCTCGTATTGTACTTCCAAATCCGCCTTATATTGCTCCAATAACTCCCCTTTTTCCTGAAGAAGCTCCACATTGGACATGTTCTCCGGAGCACAGAGAATCTCTTCGGTTTCCTGGATTTTTGCTTCCAAATCCTCGATGATTCCTTCCAGCTCCTTAATTCGGCGTTCCTGCCGCCGCTGCTCCGCTTCCTGCTCCTTCCGAAGCTTCCGCTCTTCCTCGGCAGACAGTTCTCCGGTAGGTGCACTCTTGGATTCTTCCTCGGAACTTTCCGCCGCCTTCAATTCTTCTTTTTTCTGAAGATAGTAATCGAAACGTCCTTTGTATTCCACGATTCCGTCGGTGGTCAGTTCAAAGATTCGGGTCGGCAGCTTCTGCAGAAGATATCGGTCGTGGGAAACGATAATCAAGGTTCCCTCGAAATCCAGCAGCGCATCTTCCACCACCTCTTTGGCATCGATGTCCAAATGGTTGGTAGGTTCGTCCAGAATCAGGGTATTGGCACCGGACAGCATCAGCTTCAGCAGAGAAAGCTTCGCTTTCTCGCCACCGGACAGGCTGCGAATCTGCTTGAAAACATCATCCCCGCGGAACAGGAACCGCCCCAGAATGGACCGCATCTCCGTGTCCGTATACAGATGATAGGCATTTTTCATTTCGCCCAGCACCGTTTCGTTCTCATCCAGAAGGAGCTGTCCCTGATCGTAATATCCGAAATTCACGTTGTGTCCGATTTTCAGATATCCCCGGTCCGCCTGCTCCTTTCCCATCAGGATCCGAAGCAGCGTGGTTTTGCCCACACCGTTGTCCCCGATGATGCAAATTCGTTCACCCTTCTTGATGTCGAAGGAGACGTAATCGAACAGCTTCCGTTCGCCGAAGGATTTCTCCAAATCCTCCGCCAACATTACATCGTTGCCGCTCTTGTATTCCGAGTGGAAGGTGAGCTTCATCCGGTTGTTTTCCAGCACCGGCCGATCCTTCACTTCCATATGTGCCAAGCGCTTCTCTCGGGATTTCGCCCGGTTCACCAGCTTTTCCGTGCCGTGCCCTTTGAAGCGGCGGATGATCTCTTCCTGCTTCTCGATTTCCTTCTGCTGCTTCTCATATTCCCGAAGCGCCACTTCCATCCGCTCTTCGTGCTTAATCAGATACTCGGAGTAATTCCCCCGATAATCCGTCAGATGGCACTGGCTTACCTCGAAAATCCGATTCACCAGCTGGTCCAAGAAGTACCGGTCATGGGATACCACGATAATCGTTCCCTTATACGCCTTCAGATATTGCTCCAGCCATTCCAGCATCCGAAGATCCAGGTGGTTGGTGGGCTCATCCAGCATCAGAATATCCGGCTGCTTCAGGAGCATGCAGGCCATGGCCAGACGAGTACGTTCGCCGCCGGACAGCATGCTGATTTTTTTATCGTATTCCGATTCGCCAAATCCCATATTGCGAAGCACGGACTTCAGTTCACTCTTGTAGGTGTACCCGCCCTGCTCCTTGTACTTCTCCATGAGCGCGGTGTACTGTTCCAGATTCCGATTGAAATCCGGGTGTTCGTGGTCGGAAATGGCTTCTTCCAGCCGATGGATTTCCTTCTCCATCTCGTGGAAGCGGGTAAAGGTTTTCTCCGCCTCCCGCAGCACCGTTCCCTCGGAAAAAAAGTGATTTCTCTGTTTCAGGTATCCGACGGTATATCCGTTTCGTACGTAGAAGTTTCCGGTGGTCGGGCCGGCTTCGCCGGACAGAATCGACAGCAGCGTGGTCTTTCCCGCTCCGTTGGGTCCCACGATTCCGATTCGGTCTCCCTTGTTGACGCTGAAAGACACATCTTCCAGAATCACATCCACTCCGTAACTTTTGCCAATTTCACTGGCCGACATTATCAGCATATCTGTAATCTAGAATTCCAAGCCCGGAATCGCATCCAGATCCGGACCGGCAAATTCTCCTTTCTTCATTTTGTAATAAGCAGAGCACGCAATCATCACGCCGTTGTCCGTGCAGTACAGCGGCCGCGGCTGCATAATTTGAATTCCGTATTTCGCGCCTTCTTCCCGAATCATCTCCCGAAGGCGGGAGTTGGAGGCCACGCCGCCGGCCATAACGATTCGATCCTGCCCGAATTCCCGGGCCGCGGATATCGCTTTGTTCACGATGACTTCCACCACCGCTTCCTGGAAGCTGGCGGCCATGTCCGCCACATTGATTTCTTTTCCCGCCTGCCTGCAGGAATTGATGTGGTTCAGGGCCGCCGTTTTGAGTCCGCTGAAGCTAAAGTCATAGCTCCCCGACTCCAGGTACACCCGCTTGAATTCGATGGCATGGGAATCTCCCTTCTTCGCGGCTCGATCCACTTTCGGTCCGCCGGGATATCCCAGCCCGATGACCCGGGCCACCTTGTCAAAAGCTTCTCCCGCCGCATCATCTCGGGTTTCTCCCAGGGTTTCGCATTGATTGTAATCCTTTACAAAAACAATATTCGTATGGCCCCCGGACACCACCAGTCCCATAAACGGCGGCTCCAGTTCCGGATATTCCACGTAATTGGCCGCAATATGTCCATGCATGTGATTCACCGCCACCAACGGAATATCCTTGGCGAAGGATATTGCTTTAGCGGCCGCTACGCCAACCAGCAGTGCCCCCACCAAGCCCGGACCGTAGGTAACGCCGATCAAATCCACGTCATCGATGGTAATCTGCGCTTCCTCCAGGGCCTGGGACAGCACCCCATTAATATTCTCCAGGTGCCGCCTGGATGCAATTTCCGGGACTACCCCGCCAAAGGCGGTGTGAATATCAATCTGGGATGAAATCACATTGGCCAATACTTCCCGGCCGTCGGCAACAATGCCGATTGCGGTTTCATCGCAGCTGGATTCAATTCCAAGGGTGATATGTTTTCCATTCTTCATAACATCATCTCATTCTCTATTTTAAAATTTTGCGCATCAGCAATGCGTCTTCTCCGTTATCGATATAGTACTTCTCCCGGCGTCCGATAACCTCAAAACCCAGCTTTTCATAGAGGTGAATCGCCGGTGCGTTGGATTCCCGAACTTCCAGACTGAATTCTTCGTTATCGTCCTGCGTCAGCCATCGTATCATGTAATCCATCATCTTCCGGCCGATGCCCCGGCCCCGGTATTCCGGCGCCACAGCGATGTTGTTCAGCTGCCCTTCTCCGGCAATCTGCCACACATCCATGTATCCGGCAAAACTTCCTTTCCATTCCGCCACGATAACCGTGGCCAATTTGTTTTCCTCCACATCGTGACGAATGGACTCCATGCTCCAGGGGATAGGAAAGGTGATTTCTTCCAGATAAGCGATATCGGAAATATCTTCCGAAGCCGCCGGACGAATCAATAACGGTATTTCTTTTCGCGTATTATCCATGAATTTTACTGCTCAGTGTGCCCGATTCCAGCCGCATCTCGGCTTCGCTTTTGCGCATGTAGTTCGGCAGCAGTTCCTCGTAGGAAACCGTCTCCCCGGATTGTACCCGGCGAAGTGCTGCCTGCGCCACACTTCTTCCGTCCTGATATCGAACCGATTCCGGTGCGAAGACATATTGTTCCTCTGAAAGCGCCGAGGAAATAATGTCCGAATAGGCATCGATTCCGTCGCCGGTGAAGAACACCGTTCCCTCCAGCTTCCGGATTTCTGTCAGAAGATCTTCAATCATGTACTGCTTCTCCGGAAGAACGGACTCCAATCCGTCCGCCGTAACCTTCCACAGTCCGGCGTAGGTCTGGTGTCTCCGGGCGTTGATAATCGGGCAGATGTATTCCTCCCCGCTGCCGTTTTCCATTCCCTGATACGCCATGGCTTCCAGGGTGGACACCGAAACGCACGGAAGCTCCAGAACCTGGCCCAGAGTCCGGGCGGTCGTCACGCCAATCCGGATTCCCGTAAAGGATCCCGGACCAACGGACGCCCCGATATGCGTCAAATCTGTTTTTTCAATGCCGGCGTTCCGAAGGCATTCTTCCGTCAGCGTGATGATATCCTTCAGATGATTCATCACATCGGAAGAAGCGGCCGCGCAGCAGTTTCCGTCTTGATCGATGACTGCGGCCGATCCGTATTTACCGGTAGTCTCAAGTGCTAGAATATGCATTGATAAATTCGCTCTCCTTCATTCTCTCCATAGCGGATTCGAATCAACAGGGACTCCTCCGGCAAGACATCTTCCACGATGTCCGACCATTCCACGATGCAGATTCCGTCTCCGTAAAAATAGTCTTCCGCCCCGATATCCAGGAGTTCGTCCCCGGAACCCAGGCGGTACGCATCGAAGTGGAACAGGGGAATCCGGCCGCTTCGATGTTCTTTTACAATGTTAAAAGTCGGGCTGCTGATATTCTCGTGAATGCCCAACCCTTCCGCTATGTACTTCGTCAGAGTGGTCTTTCCGGTTCCCAGGTCTCCCTCCAGCGCCAGAACATCCCCCGGCTTCAGGTACGATGAAAGCTCGAGGCCGAAATCCCGGGTCTCGAGCTCATTGTGAACCGTCCAGTTGAAATTTTGTTTCTGTTCTAATTTCTTCCTGATTTCTTCTCTCATAGATTGCTTTAAGCTTCCGTTTCCATACAAAGTTTTTCCATCATGGCCGTATAAATTCGCGTCATCTTCATCAGAGCCTCAATGCTGAGTCGCTCATCCGGCTGATGCATCCGGTCTTCTTCCCCCGGGAACAGCGCGCCGAACGCAACCATCCGCCGGAACACTTTGGCGTAAGTGCCGCCTCGGTCCACGAACGGTTTGTTCTCGTCGTCGCCGGTTTCCTCCACGTATACGGAACACAGGGTCTGAATAAACGGATCGTCCACCGGTACATAGGCTGGCTTGTCGTCTCCCTTTTTAATCAGTCCAATATTCGTGCCTTCCAGGGTTTTCTCTACCCCTTCGTAAACGTTCTCTGAAGTATAGCTGATCGGATAACGAACATTCAATGTGACGGTGGCCACATCGTTGCTCAGTTCCATCATTCCCACGTTGCAAATCAGTTTGCCGGATGGTTCATCTTGGAATGCGCATTCCATATTCTCTCCGTGCAAATTGAATCCGATGTGCTCATTATAATAGCGGATCCATTCGGTGACTTCATCGCTGACGAAATCCAATCTTCCCAAGAAGGCCATCAGAATGCTGATGGCGTTCAAACCCTTGTGGGGATCGGCACCGTGAGCGCTGATTCCGGTGGCTTCAATGGCCAGCGAAGTTCCTACCTTTCGGGTTTTCAGATTGTATCCGGTTTCCTCCGCGAAGGCTTCCGCCTTCCCGCGAATCGTGTCGTATTCCCCATTGTCTCCCGATGCCACCACCGCCTTTGCGGTTCGCGGAACGATATTCGGAGCAAGGCCGGCGTTTATTTTCGACAGAACCAGGCCTTCTTTCGGGGAATACTTCTTCATCCGAGAGGCCAGCTGAAACTTCATATTTCCCATCTCTCCGTTGGTCAGCGGAAACTCTCCGTCCGGAGTGATGCCGTAATCCGGCATCCGATCCTTTTCCAGATAGTAGTGCACGCTGTCCCGGCCGGTTTCCTCATCCAGACCCAGAATCAGCCGAATGGTATCGGCCGGACGATATCCCGCTTCTTTGAGGGCTTTCATTCCGTATAAGCAGGCGATAACCGGTCCCTTGTCGTCCAAAGTACCTCGGCCGAGCATCCAGCCATCGGCGATTTCTGCGGCATAAGGATCGAAGGTCCAACCATCCCCCTCCGGAACGATGTCCAGATGGCCGGCAATGCCGAAAATTTTGGCATCCGGGTTCTCGGATTTCCATTCAATATGACCGCAGTAGTGGTCCCAGTCCTTTACCTCGAAGCCCAGTTCCTTCCCCAGCTTCAAGGTGTATTGATATGCTTCTTCCACGCCGGCGCCGAATGGATATACTTCGCCCTCGGGACTCCGGCAAGGCTCGGTCTGGACGCTGCGAATGCGAACCAGTTCCTGAAGCTTTTCCAGCATCTCCGCTTTATTCTTTTCGAGTATTTCTCTATAAACCATAATTCCTCATTTCATCGATTCTAATTAATGCTCAATCTTCTGCATGCTGTCCGCCTTCGTTTTCGATTTCGTCACGTATGCGGAAACCAGTTTTCCGTCTCGTACGGTAGAAATATTTACCCGGCGCACCGGATTTCCTTCGCTGTCGAAATTGAACACTCCGGTGGCACATCGCAAGTCCTTCGTGTCAGCCAAAGCATCTCGAATATCCGTCGGTTTCAAGCTTCGAGCGTTGTAAATTGCATTGATGGTAAGCATATACGCATCATATCCCAACACCGTATTCTGAGTCGGAACGTCCCGCTGTCCGTACCGATTCGTATATTTCACCAGGAACCGCTGGGTTTCTGCGGTAAATCCCGTCTCCGCGGTGCCGCCGGAATTCAGTACGTTATCCGATGTGAAGGAAATCTTAATGTCCGGATGTTTCTCTTTCATCTTCAGAAAATCTTCCGTCAGCCATTCCTGATTTCCCAGGAATCGAATATTCGTCATATTTCTTTTTTCAATCTGCTGATACAGGAGATCTGCCTTCTCCAGCCCAATCGGTGAGAATACCACTTCTGCCCCGGATTCCTGAATCTGCTTTGCCAGTTTCGCCATATTGAACTCGTTTATTCCGATGGATTCATCCAGTACCACCTCCGGTCTGGACTTCTTTCCTTCTTTCCGAAGGCGAGCCTTAAATGCCGACCGCATCTTCTCCTGGGTACTGTCATTCTGAATGGTAATGATAGCAACCTTTTTGGCGGAAAGCTCTTTGATGGTGTATTCCGCCAGACCGGTTCCTCTCTGGTCATATGCAATGCAGGCACGGAACGCATACGGATTGTTTTGCGTAATCAGCGGGTTGCTGGCCGAAGGGGTAATCATCGGAATTTTCGCCTTCTTCGCTTCTTCCGCGGCAATCATGGAATTCGCTTCTTCCGCACTCCCGATAATTGCTACCGGATTCAGCTTGATTAAACTCTGAATCGCCGCCTTCGCTGTATTGGTGTCGGATTCGGTATCGATCCGAACCAACTCCACCCGAACACCCTTAACATTGCTGTACATGCTGTGGGCCAGCTGGATTCCTTTGATTTCCTCTTTACCGACCTTCTTATAATGTCCGCTTTCCGGTTCAAATACGCCAACGTAGATGACGTTGGAATCCTCCGTCTCCTTATCGATGAATGTCCGGCGAAAATTATCATAACTGGTACAACCGGACAGCATCAGCACTGCCGTAAATGTAAGCATGAGACAGATTGTTTTTATAACTGTTCTGCTAATTTTCAAGTTTTAGTACCTCTTTCAATTCTTCCCCATCTGTAATGTCGTTCACGCGGCCGCGCAGCTTTGCGGCACCGGGATAGCCTTTCGTATACCATCCCACGTGCTTTCTCATCTCCCGCACCGCAGAATATTCACCCTTCAGGGTCACCAAACCTTCGTAGTGGCGAATCATCATTTCCGATCGTTCTTTCCAAGTGGGCGCCGTGTAAGGCTCTCCGTTATATGCTGCGAGAAGGTCCTTGAAAATCCATGGATTTCCCAGAGATCCCCGCGCAATCATCACGCCGTCGCAACCGGTTTCCTTCATCATCCGGAGCGCGTCTTCGCCACAATTCACATCTCCGTTTCCGATTACCGGTATTGCCACGTTTTCTTTCACCCGGCGAATAATGCTCCAATCCGCCGTGCCCTGATAATACTGCTCCCGAGTTCGTCCATGAACAGTGACCGCTGCCGCGCCGGCCGCCTCCGCCGCCTTTGCGCATTCTACCGCATTCACCGACTCATCGTCGAATCCCTTTCGCATCTTTACCGTCACCGGCTTGTCGCTGTTCTTCACCGCCGCAGTCACAATATCGTATATCCGATCCGGATTCCGCATCAGTGCCGCTCCGTCTCCGTTCCGTACAACCTTTGGTACCGGACATCCCATGTTGATATCCAAAAAACAGTTCAAGCCGGAATTCAGCATCCGGGCTGCTTCACCGATAATGTCCGGTTCGCTGCCGAATACCTGAACTCCGGTTGGTCCGGCATTTTCCGGAATGTACAAGAGCTTCGGTGTTTTTCGGTCTCCGTAATACAAACCCTTTGCACTGACCATCTCCGTATAGGTCAGCGCCGCACCCTGCTCTTCGCACAGGGAACGCATCACCGCATCGGTGATTCCCGCAAGGGGAGCCAGCATAAAGGGATTTCGGAGTTCAATTCCACCAATATTCAACATATTCTATTTCTTTCTTACTGCTTTATTCTTCTCGTAAACCTCAACGAGACCATCCAGTGTCAATCGCCGATCGATTACATCGATACAGGAGACCCCGCTGTCCACCATGGTCGCCATTCCGCCGGTAGCGATGACCTTGATGTCCTCGTATTTTTTTCCGTAGTCCGACACCAATTCTTTCTTCATGCCTTCGATAATTCGCTCGGCCAGACCCATCTGACCGAAAATCAAACCCGCCTGCATATTCTCAATGGTATTCTTGCAGATGACCCGGTTCGGTGTTTCCAGATCTACATTCGGCAGCTTCGCCGTGTGCTCAAAGAGCGCCGTCGCCGAGGTCTTAATTCCCGGTGCAATCGCACCGCCCAGGAACTCCGCATCTTCTGTTACCACGCAAAATGTGGTCGCCGTTCCGAAGTCCACCACAATCAGCGGTCCGTCATATTTCGCATGAGCGGCCACCGCATTCACAATTCGGTCCGAACCAATCTGACGAGGGTCGTCGCATTTAATCTTTAAGCCGGTTTTAATTCCCGTCTCCACCACCAGCGGCGTGATGTTAAAATACTTCAGGCACATGTGCTGCAGCGTAAACAGCAGTGACGGCACCACCGTTGAGATAATAGCGTCGTCAATGTCCTTCGGACTGATTCCGTCATGGCGGAACATCTGATCGATAATGACGCCGTATTCATCCGCGCTTCGCTTGTTGTCGGTAGCCATTCTCCAGCTGCCGATCATCTTTCGATTCTCAAAAACCCCCAGTACAACATTTGTATTCCCAACATCCACTGTCAGAAGCATCCTATTGATCCTCCAGTCTTCTCAATGCCAATGCCATCGTCAAACCCGGAATAATCCGGTTACCGGTCATTTCTGCACCCAGAATCTCATTGATCCGCTTCAAACGATACTGTACCGTATTGTTATGAATGCTCATAAATTCTGCGGTCTTGTTGCTGTTCATGCTGGCGTCCAGCACAAAAGTCTCCAGGGTTTCCAGCAGCAGTTTTCCTTTGTTGGAAGAAACTTCTCTGCTGAACGGTTCCAGCAGATCCAGATACATCTTCTTCAGGCTGCTGCTTTGCAGGATAATATCCATGCAGTTGCAAACCATGGACATTTCATATTTTGTAAAAACACGTTTGTATGGGAATACGGTTTCCACGTAGTTCCAGGTTTCGTTAATCAGCTTAAATCCTTCTACCGCATTGTCCAAATTCTCGATTCCGGTGGAATGGAAAATCCGAACGTTCGGCTTTCCGGCTTTCAGCGCGTCGAACATGTCCAGACAAGCGTTCTTCAGTGTCATCGGCTTTTCCTCCGAAGCGCTGACATAAATCAAGCCGTAGAATTCGTTCTGTTCCACCAGCGGAAGAATGCCCAAGTTGTATTTCATCTTATATTCATCGATGATATCGATGAAATCCGAATTGTCGATTCCGTTGGCATAGAAGGAGCTGAGGAAAATCTTATTCTTCATGTCCGCTTCATCTACCAGCGTATAGCAGAAGGACAGATCGTTTCGAATTGCGGCTTTGATGAATTCGGCTCTGGAATCTCTCTCCGGAGTGTACTTCCACATTCCCATCGCCAGTTCAATCACCTCTGCCAGCTTCGTAATCTCTACGGCAGAGTAGTTATCGTTATCATCCACAATCATGAGAATGTGTTTTTCACCGTTGATATCGATAATTCCCCAATAGGTAATTACATCCGAAATCTCCACCTGAGTGAATACCGATGAATGGGTGATGTCCCTTCTTTTGGCCACATTGATGGCATTCTCGATGGTCTCCTTATGGCGGGTTTCAATCGTGAGAATCGGATTGAACTCCAGCGTCATCAGAACCACCTGGTAGTCGTTGTGTACCGCTGCCTCCTTGAGCGCACTCTGGAAATTGCTGTGCTTTTCAAAGTTCAGCAGATGATAAATGGTATTGTTCAGCAGGTTATCGCTGTAGTTGTGTCCGTAGAGGATTTTGTCCATCACCTGTTCGATGACCATGGCGTAAGTCAGCTCGCCTTCATCCGCAATGGTAATCACCAGAAGGCCGCTCTCCTCTGCCGCTTTGATTACGCGGCTGTCCAGCGCACGAACACCGTGCTCGTTCAGGAATACCACCAGCGTGGCAATTTGCTTTCTGCCAAATCCGGAGATTACACGGCACTGTGCTTCCACATCGTCCTTAATCTGCCAAAAATGAGTTAACACCATCTGTTCCGGCACGCCGTTTCGCTCCACGCCGGCTTCCAGATTATTTTCATCAAAAACCGATACCGAACGAACTCGCCGGTCGCTTTTTCTCATGCAAGATTCTACAGTACTGTTTCTAAACGCGTCTAACCTTAGACAATCCTCGACTGTAATTTTCATCTTTTCACACCCCTCTACTTTTCTTCCGTTTCGTTATCCTTCTCTTCAGAATCGCATTCGGAATTGCGTTCAATTTCGTGAGTCTCTTCCCGGGATGAATTCTCGTCCTTGGTCTTCATCGCCTCCGCTGCCTCGCCGGCTTTCAAAAGCGCCTTAAGAATTTCTTCTTTGGCCGGGGTCATCTCTTCCTCAGATCCCATAATGGACTGCTTCAATTCTTCCATGCGGGCTTCTTCCGCTGCCTTCCGCTCCGCTTCCAGACGAGCGCTTTCTTCTGCTTCAGCAGCATTCCGCTTCTCTTTTTCTTCTTCTTCCGCCTGTACCTGAGCCTGCAGTTCTTCCGGTGTAACGGTTCCATCGTACAGCGCTTCGAACTGGGTTCCGTCCAGAGTCTCTACCAGAAGCAGCGCCTGAGCCACCCTTTCCAAAGCATCATCATGCTCCTGCAGAATCCGAATGGTTTCCGCATAGCTGTCTTCCAGAAGGGAACGGATCTCCATATCGATTTCCGATGCAATGGTTTCCGAATAATTCTGGCGGGTGGAGAAATCCTTGCCCAGGAACACTTCTCCGCCGGAATTGAAGCTTACCGGTCCCAGCTTCTCGCTGAATCCGTATTCCGTAATCATGGAACGAGCAATCTGAGTTGCGCGCTCCAGGTCGTTGCTGGCTCCGGTGCTGATGTCATCCAGCTTCAGCTGCTCCGCTACACGACCGCCCAGCAAATGCTTGATGGAATTCAGCATATTGCCCTTGGTCTCAAAGAACTGATCCTTTTCCGGCAGAGACATGGTGAATCCACCGGCCATTCCTCTCGGAATAATGGTAATCTGATGAACCGGATCCGACTTCGGCAGGGATTTCATCACCACCGCATGTCCGGCTTCGTGGTATGCGGTCAGCTTTCGTTCCTCTTCAGAAATCACCCGAGATTTCTTCTGCGGTCCCGCAATGACCTTTGTGGTTGCTTCCTCGATTTCATCCATACGAATCTTGGTGCCGTTGCGGCGTGCGGTCAGCAGCGCTGCCTCATTTACCAGATTCTCGATATCCGCCGGAGAGAATCCCGGTGTTCTCTTTGCCAGAACTTCCAGAGACACATCCTCTGCCAGCGGTTTATTCTTCGTGTGTACCTTGAAAATTTCTTCTCTTGCCTTTACATCCGGCATGCCGATGACAATCTGACGGTCAAAACGTCCCGGTCTCAACAGCGCCGGATCCAGAACATCCGGACGGTTGGTGGCTGCCAGGATGATAATTCCGGCGTTTTCGTCAAACCCGTCCATCTCCACCAGCAGCTGGTTCAGGGTCTGCTCTCTTTCGTCGTTTCCGCCGCCCAGGCCGGCACCTCTCTTCCGTCCTACGGCATCAATCTCATCGATAAAAATAATGCACGGTGCATTCTTCTTTGCCTGCTCGAAGAGGTCACGGACACGGGAAGCGCCGACACCGACGAACATCTCCACGAAGTCCGAACCGGAAATCGTAAAGAACGGTACACCCGCTTCACCTGCAGTGGCCTTGGAAATGTAGGTTTTACCGGTACCCGGATTGCCCACCATCAGCACGCCTTTCGGAATCCGCGCTCCCAGCTGGGAATATTTCCCCGGATTTCGAAGGAAGTCCACAATCTCCTGAAGCTCTTCCTTTTCTTCCTTGAGGCCGGCCACATCCTTAAATGTGATGCTCTTTCCGTTATCCTTGTACAGTTTCGCCCGATTCTTTCCGAACTGGAAGGCCTTGTTGTTCCCGCCCTGGCTCATCATAAAGTAGAACAGGAAAATCAGCGCCACCACCATGATAATCGTCGGCAGAAGCGAGAAGAAGTTCACGCTGCTTTCCGGCGGATCGCTTTCCAGCGTAATCTGGTGCTTCTCCAGCATGGAATTGATGTAATGCTCTTCCACCCAGCTGATTTCCACAACCGAAGGGGCATAAGCGAATTCCACATTGCCGTTCTTCTTCGTTCCGCTGAGTTTCCGATCTGTAATGTTCAAAGATTCATATTTCTTCCCATCCAGCTGTTCCACGAACTGGGAGAATTTAATCTCCTTCTTCGAAGCCGGGTTGTCCATTCCCCGATACAGGTAGGCTGCACCCAAAACAATCATGAAGATAAGTAAATAAATACCGAAGTTCTTGCTTGCTCGTTTCAATTTGATGATTCCCTTTCTATCGATAACAATAAAATTTGTTTATTTACACAAACTGCTAGGTTATTTTATCATAGGCAATCGGTGATTTCAAGAAATAAAAACGCTTTTGACCCTTCCTCAATCTGATACTTTTGTGAAATTCTTCCCTTCTTCTGTTCCACTTCATTTGGGATTCCGGAATTCGGAAGAATCCAAAGCACTTCTCCACCGATTGCGATCATCTCCAGCCGATCCCGATACTCCTTTGGGATTTTTCGGTCCACCATGTAATCCTGGATTTTCTTGTGCTTTCCGCCGGCGATGCCGATTCGGTCTCCGGCTTTTCGGGTTCTCAGCATCAACTTTTTTTCCGGCTCCGGATATTCCCGGCAAAGCTTATCGTAGTCCAGCATTGCACACGTCACAATTTCCTTTTGAGTATTTCGGATGTCCTCGAAGGCTGCGGAGTCTTTTTTTAGGACCTGCACCCGTAAATGATGCCGCCCTTCCATCGCACGCTCGTCATCCGGTGCCGCTTTTCGGAACACCAGCTCCTCATAGCGGCGCTCCGCCCGCCAGCCACCGGGCAGATTCACAGAGGCGGAAGGATTCTCCGACTGCAAGATGTTCAGGACGTTCTCCACGATGGTGTACCGGAGGTTTTCGTCACCGCTGCATTCCCGAATCACTTGGGCCACCACCCGACGGGCCATCGCCGGATGCAGCGCGCGAATCCCGGCCGCGTCCAGGATCCGTTCGCCCTTCGGCGTTTCCCGCTGAAGCGCGGCGAGAGCGGTGCGGGTCTGCTCTTCCATGTAATCCTCTTCCGGGGCGGCGATGTTCGCCAGGCTTTGCAGCGCCTCTTTGACCTCAGGGTTAAAATATTTTTCCAGATAGGGGATCAGCTCCCGGCGAATTCGATTCCGGGTGTACTCCACGCTATCGTTGCTTTCGTCGTAGTTGGGGCGAAGTGCATGCTCCGCCACATAGTCTTCAATTTCCTTTCGGGAGGTGGACAGTAGCGGGCGGACGATGGTGTATCCCTTCTCATCCGATCGAGCGGACGGGATTCCCGCCAGTCCTCGGATTCCGGTACCTCGCACGATGCGCTGCAGCAGGGTTTCGCACTGATCGTCTCCGTTGTGGGCCAGGGCGATGCGGATGCGTTCCTTCGGAATCCCTTCCCGCAAAAGCTCCTCCGCAATTTCATCGAAAATCCGATACCGCGCCGTTCGTCCCGCCTCTTCCAAAGAGCACTTCTGCTCCCGGGCAAGGCCTCGGCAGTCGATTCGGCAAACCCGGCAGGGCAGATTCCATTCCCTGCAAATTTCTGCCGCATGGCGCTCTTCACTGTCGGCGTTCTCCCGCAGTTGATGGTTCACGTGAACGGGAACGATATTCAGATTTTCCGGAGATTCCAGCTCTTTCAAAATATGAAGCAATGTCAGAGAGTCCGGTCCCCCGGACAATCCCAGAATCACCGTGCTTTTTTTCGGAATCATTCCGCCTTGCTGTACTCTTTTTACCAGTCCGTCCATGGTCCTTTCGTCCCTTCGTTACTCTTCCTCGTCCTTTGGAATGTCGAAGAATCGGCAGCCGTTGGCGTAGAGAATTTCTTCCGCCGCTTCGTATTCCATATCTTTAATCAACGCAATTCGCCGAATGATGTGTTCGATATACGGCGACCGGTTCGGCCGTCCCCGGAAGGGTTCCGGCGTGAGGTAGGGTGCATCGGTTTCCGTCATGATAAACTCGATGGGAACCTGCTTCGCCACTTCCACCGTTTTTCGGCCGTTCTTGAAGGTCACCGGTCCGCCGATGGAAATGGTAGCCCCCAAAGTCACGTATTCCTTGGCCAATTCCGCCGAGCCGGAGAAGCAGTGGAGCTGCACCCGGGCATCCGGAACCGACTGACCCTTTTCATCCGGCCGCGGCGGGAACGCCGCTTTTCGCTCTTCCGAGAACAACCCTTCCTCTTTCAGTATATCCAGCGTCAGCTGATTGGCATCCCGGGTGTGAATCATCACCGGCACCCGGTGTCTCATTCCGATTCGAAGCTGCTTCCGGAACAACTCAATCTGTTCTTCCTTCGTGTCCTTGCCGTAATGGAAATCCAATCCGATTTCTCCCAGCGCCTGCACCTTTCGGTGGGCGAGCATCTCTTCAATGCGCGCCAAATCCTCCTCCGTGTATTCTGCCGCATGCTCCGGGTGGATGCCCACCGCCGCATAGCACCAGGAATACTTTTCCGCATCCTCAATGGCCTTCCGGGAAGATGCCACCGAATCGCCTGCGTCGATGATGATTCCCACATCCGATGCAGCGATTTCTTCCGCCCGCTGCGTCCGCTCTTCCTCGTCAAAGCCCTCAAAATTCAAATGTGTATGTGCGTCGAATATCATATTTCTCCTCAAGTTGAAAAAAAGGGGTCTCGAGATGCATGCTCTCAAGACCCGTTCTCTCTGTTATGCGATATCTATTTCTTGTTCTTCGTAGCAACCTTTTCCTGACGAACCTGAGACAGTGCTTCCAATTCCTTCTCGATATCGAGACGCGGGAAGAGAACCTCTCCCTTCTGCACCTTGCAGCCGTCCATCTGATAGAAGGTAAAAGCATCCTCCCATTTTGCTTCCACGTCCGCCAGTCCCAGCTGTTCTCTCATGCGCTCCGAGGTGGTGTGCATGTATGGGATAATCAGGATGGAAACGATTCTCAGTGCTTCTACCAGGTTCCGAAGAACGGTATCTAGCTCTGCCTTCCGCTCCGGATCCTTTGCCAGAATCCACGGGGTCTTCTCGTCGATATACTTATTCGCTCTGCGAACGATTGCCCAGATTTCATCCAGCGCCATGTTGAACTGGAAGGTATCCATCTTATCTTCCACTCGGTTGCCGGCGGTTGTTGCCAGCTCCTGCAGCTCTTCGTCAATCTCATCCTTCGTCGTTGCTTCCGGAACCACACCATCGTTGTACTTCATAATCATGGATACGGTTCTGGACAGCAAGTTCCCAAGGTCATTGGCCAGATCGTAGTTGAGGCGCTTCAGCATAATCTCATTGGTGTAGACGCCGTCCTGACCGAAGGTGTACTCTCTCAGCAAGAAGTACTTCAGCGCATCGATGCCGTAGCGGTCGATGAGGATTTCCGGATCCACTACGTTACCCTTGGACTTGGACATCTTTCCGCCGTCAATCAGCAGCCATCCGTGTCCCAGCACCTGCTTCGGCAGCGGTTCCTTCAGGGACATGAGCATTGCCGGCCAAATGATGGAGTGGAAACGCACGATTTCCTTGCCCACCAGGTGGACATCCACCGGCCAGTACTTTTTGTACAGTTCATCGTCTTCCGAATATCCCAAAGCGGTGATGTAGTTGGATAGCGCATCCAGCCATACGTAAATGACGTGTTCTTCGTCAATCGGAACCGGGATTCCCCAGTCGAAAGTGGAACGAGAAATGCAAAGATCTTCCAGACCCTGCTCCACAAAGGAAATCATTTCATTTCTGCGCGCTTCCGGCTGCAGAAAATCCGGGTTGTTCCGGAAATTATCCAGCAACGCATCGCTGTACTTGGACAGACGGAAGAAGTACGCATCTTCGCTCATCTTCTTCACTTCACGACCGCAGTCCGGACACTTGCCGTCTACTAGCTGAGATTCCGGCCAGTAGGATTCACACGGAGTGCAGTACCAGCCTTCGTACTTGCCCTTGTAGATGTCTCCGTTCTCGTACATCTTCATGAAGATGTTCTGTACTCTCTTGATATGACGCGGCTCCGTGGTCCGAATGAAATCGTCGTAGCTGATTTCCATTTTATCCCAGAGTCTCAGAATGGTTTCCACCACACCGTCTACGTATTCTTTCGGTGTGACCTGAGCTTCTTCCGCACATTTCTCAATCTTCTGTCCGTGTTCATCCGTTCCGGTGAGGAAGCGCACATCGTATCCGCTGAGTCTCTTGAACCGAGCCATGGCATCCGCCATTACGGTGCAGTAAGTGTGACCGATATGCAGTTTCGCACTTGGATAATAAATTGGTGTAGTAATATAATATGTTCCCTTGTATTCCGACATTTCCCTTAACCTTTCTATGCTATTTTTTTGGCGATTAGTCGATGATGTAATCGTCATCCTCTTCGCCCCAGTCCACATCCGACCAGTCGTCTTCCAGGAAGATTTCGTCAAAAATCTTTTTGGTGGTAACAACCAGAAGTGCACCTGCCAGCATGCTGACACCGGCAATCCGCATTCCCAGCTTCGCCGCCTTCTTCCGTCTCATTGCTTTTGCAGCCGCAATGTCCTGCTCCGCCATGATCTCTCTCATCTTCGCTGTATCTCTTTTCTTCAAGGTCATGATGTACCTCCTTTATGCCACTACTTTTCTGTAGATAAAAACTTAGTCTCATTATACCCAATATGAACCATTTATTCAAGGTTTGAACCTGCGGATTTCCATCTACGCTCTAAAAAGGAGCTGCGATTTCGCAGCTCCCACATTGACGAATAATCTCTATAAGCGCTTCAGAACCTCCTGCAGCAGCTTCCAGTACTTCTGCGTGGAGGAAATGCTGAACCATTCTCCCGGCTTGTGCAGTTCCTTGGTTTCCGGTCCGATGGAAATCATATCCACCTTCCGGCCCATATTCTGTGCGATAATCCCGCACTCCAGTCCGATGTGACACGGAACACCAATGGCTTCTTCATCAAAGAGATCCCGATACACGTCGATGAACAGCTTCCGAATCGCACTGTCCGGTTCATACGGCCATTCCAGACAGTCGTAATCCTTGTGGCTGCTTCCGCCCACATTTCGTGCCAGTCGGTCGATATTCAGCACCATAGTTTGATAGATGCTCTCTAAAGAGCTCCGAGTAACAAAGACGAAGGTCACTTTCTCTTCATCCGTGGTCACGCATCCCAGATTATTGGAAGATTCCACCACGTCCTCTACATCCTGGAACATCCGCAAGATTCCGTTTTCACAGAATACCCCAAAATCAATTACGCCGTCCATGGTCTTCCGGGCGAACACCTTGGAAACCGCTTCCTCATAAGGCTCAAAGGTTACGGTAATGCCCGGATCGCTCACCCGGTACTCAGCCTTGTAAATATCGTAATATTTTTTTACCTCTTCCCGGAAAGTCTCCAGATTCTCGGACGGAATCATCAGAACGGCTTCCGCCTCACGCGGGATGGCATTCCCCGCCATTCCTCCTCGAACGTTCGCTACCTCATAATCCCCTTTTCGCTCCAGGGCATCCAGCAGCCGGAACAGAAGTTTGTTGGCATTTCCCCGAACGCGGTGAATATCTCCGCCGGAGTGGCCTCCCAGAAGTCCGTCGATGCACAGGCGATACGGCACCGATCCTTCCGCCGGCGACGTCCACACAATCGGGATATCTGCGCTGACGGTTGGGCCTCCCGCACTTCCCACGGTGAACACGCCTTCCGTTCCGGAATCCGTGTTGATAAAGTATTCACCCTTCAGCTGAGATGCATCGAACTTCTCCGCACCGGTCAGTCCCAGTTCCTCGTCTACGGTCACCAATACCTCCAGCGGCGGATGAGGTGCATCTTCCAATGTCAGAAGCGCCAAGGAAAGAGACAGTCCCAGGCCGTTATCTGCCCCAAGCGTAGTCTCCTTCGCTGTAATCTTATCCCCCTCTACCGTAATCTGAATCGGATCCTTCATAAAATCGTGATCGGAACCAGGTACCTTCTCGCACACCATATCCATGTGCGACTGCAAAATCACCGCCGGATGATCTTCCTTTCCCGGCGTGCCCGGCTTACGAATCAGGACATTCCCCATCTCGTCCTGCACATAATCCAAATTGTACCGCTCCGCAAAATTCACCAGCCACTTGCTAATCTCCTCTTCGTGTCTGGATGCTCTTGGGACCTTGCTGATTTCCTCAAAAATCTCAAGTACCGCCTCCGGCTCCAATCCCTTCGGAATCATACGTTCCATACGCCAACCTCCTTCAAATAATCATTTCTATAAGCGCTTCAAAACCTCATGCAGCAGCTTCCAATATCTCTGTGTGGAGGAGATACTGAACCACTCTCCCGGTTTGTGCAGCTCCTTGGTTTCCGGTCCGATGGAAATCATATCCACCTTTCGGCCCATGTTCTTTGCGATGATTCCGCACTCCAGACCGGTGTGCACCGGAATGCCCTTCGCCTCCTTGTGGAAGAGTTCCTGATATACTTCGACAAACAGATCCCGGATTTCGCTTTCCGGTTCGTACGCCCATTCCAGACAGTCGTAATCCTTGTGGCTGCTTCCCCCGGCATTTCTTGCCAAGCGGTCAATGTTCAGCACCATCGTTTGATACATGCTTTCTACGAAGCTTCGTGTGACAAAAACAAACGTCACCTTTTCATCATCCGTGGTCACGCACCCCAGGTTATTGGAGGATTCCACCACGCCCTCCACATCCGGGCACATCCGAAGGATTCCATTTTCACAGAATACACCGAAATCGATCACGCGATCCATCGCTTCCTTGGTGAATACCTCAGAAACCTCTTCTTCCCACGGCTCGAATGCAACGGTGAGATCCGGATCGCTCACCCGATACTCCTCTTTGTAAATGCCGCGATATCTTTCCACCTCATCCAGGAAGGTCTGCTTGTCTTTTATCGGAATCATCACCACCGCTTCAGCGGAACGGGGAATGGCATTGCCTGCCATGCCTCCCTGTACAGAGGCCAGTTTCATATCGCCCTTCCGTTCCAGTGCATCCAAGAGTCGGAACAGCAGCTTATTGGCATTGCCCCGGTGGCGGTGAATATCTTCTCCGGAGTGTCCGCCCAGAAGTCCGTCGATGCTCAGGCGATACGCTCCCTGCTCTGCTTCCGGAGTCTTGCGGGTTACCGGAATATCCGCACTGATGGTCGGACCGCCGGCACTTCCGGCCACAAAGATTCCTTCATCGGCAGAGTCCATATTGACAAAATAATCTCCGGTCAGCTGCGATGCATCGAATTCCTCTGCGCCGGTGAGACCGATTTCTTCATCCACGGTCACCAACACTTCCAGCGGCGGATGCGGTGCATCCTCCAAAGTGAGGATTGCCAGCGAAAGAGCCAATCCGATGCCGTTATCCGCACCCAGAGTGGTCTCCTTTGCCATAATTTTATCTCCCTCCACGGTAATCTGAATCGGATCCTTCAGAAAATCGTGGTCAGAACCCTTTGCCTTTTCACATACCATATCCATGTGGGACTGGAGAATCACCCCCGGATGATTTTCCTTTCCCGGCGTACCGGCTTTGCGAATCAGGACATTTCCCTTCTTATCCTGAACGCGGCTCAAGTGATACTTATCTGCAAAAGCCACCAGCCAATCGCTGATTTCTTCTTCATGGCCGGAGGCTCTCGGAATCAAGCTGATCTCTTCAAAAATCTCATATACCAGTTCCGGCTCAAGCCCCTTCGGAATCATACGCTTCATATTTCTACTCCTCCAAAATTACTTTTACTACTCCCCCTGCGCCCGCTTTGGTTCTGCACAGGGAAACTCTGTTCTATTTTGGTACTGACGTCAGTATACCAAAGCGCTTTTTCACTGTCAATTATTTTTAGCACATAAAAGGAGAAACCGCACAGCAGCAGCTCCTCCTTGATTTCCACTATAAACGATTTAACACTTCCAGCAGCAGCTTTCAGCGTCAGAATGCCAGCGAATACGCCAATCCAAGCGCATTGTCCGCACCCAAAGTGATCTCCTTCGCCACAATCTTATCTCCCTCCACGGAAATACAAATGGGCTATCTTCTTTGCACATTGTGTTTCTCCAATCACATCCTGCGGACAATTTCATGATAGAATTCGTTCCGGCTTCCGTTATTTCGCAGCGGTTCGTCCAGCACACCTTTATCGGAAAGATGATAGAACACCTGGCTGCGAGCTGCTAAACGCGGATTATGAGTTACCAGAACAATAGATTTATTCAGCTCTTTGTTGATTCGATCCAAGAGGGATGCCACCAAGGCTTCCGATTCACCGTCCAGATTCCCGGTAGGTTCATCCGCAAGGATCAAATCCGGATCGTTTATCAGAGCTCTCACGATGGCAACTCGCTGTTTTTCACCACCAGACAATTCACTCGGGTATATTTTGAGCAAATCTTGAGACAAACCTAATGATTGGGTCAATTCCACGGTACGCTCATACACCTCTTCCTTAGATTTCTTTTCCAGAAATCCCGCTATCATAATATTGTTCAAGGCGGAAATGCTCTCAATTAATTCAAAGTTTTGGAAAATAAAACCAACCCTCCGTCTTCGAATATCCGCAAGTTCATCCTTCCACAAATCCTCGACGTTTTTTCCTTCAAAGAAAAGCGTTCCTTCACTGGGCGGAATCAAAAGCCCCAAGATGTTCAGCAATGTGCTTTTCCCGCTTCCGGATCTTCCCATAATGGAAATGTATTCTCCCGGATATACACTCAGATTCACACCCCTTAACACCTGCTTCTCGTTCCGTTCAGGATTTCCGTCTCTGCAGTGAAACGCTTTCTTTACCCCCTCTGCTTGTACGATTGCATCCATTTTGCAGCCCCCTTTCCGGCCGTTACCGTAACTCTACGATAAATAGAGTGATATGCATATATCAGGAACCCAATCTGAATCACTAGCATCGTTCCCCAATACGGAACTCCTCGAATCAATATATTTTGAATTGTACCCGCGCCAATCCCACGAAGGTATATTATCTCTGTCGAGTAAGCAATTGCGAGCAACGCAGAAGTCAGGATTGGAGGAAATCCACAAAGAATGATTTCCCTACGTAAAATGCCGCGCTTCATCTTTTCCGATATTCCAAGTTTTCGCAAGATGCGATATTTACTCAACGACTGACTTTTTATGAATTCAACATACGTCATCCAAACCAAAACCAGGCAGATGAGCATCATTATAATCTCATGCATCAGCATTGTTTTCTGAAAATACCTTTCTGATTGGATATCCTTCAATAATTGTTTTCGACCGTAATAGGATCGAATCTCCGAATCGAAAGAGGCATCCTTTTGATTCTTTTTAGCGACTCGCTGCAATAGATTCTCTATATCGGTATAACGGCCGCTTTTGCTGTTAATTAAATACAGGGATGAAGGTCCTTCCGCTTTTCGGTTTTTATAAAAGTAATCATTCGAAAAAACCACCAAGTTTTCCTGGTCCCCTCGATTCAACATTCCAATTATATTCTGTGATACTTCAGTTTGAACATTTCTCGGAGGATATAACTTTTCTCGATCCGGAACAACGTAATACCGAAGCGGCTGCCCTATTCGCAAATATGGCTTTTTACGAAAGAGATAATAATCAATCGGATGAGTTTTCTGGACACAATCCTGTTGATAAGAAATCAATATCTTACCTGTTGCTAAGGCATTTGTCCCGGTTGGCACTCCTCGTCTGTGGCACAATGCGACATACGAGGACCAGGATATTCCAATATTCTGTCCCTGAGGCCAAAGTACTCCTTGGAATTTATTTGCCGCAACATCCTTCCACTTGTACGGCGCACCCTCCACGGATGTAACGCGGACCATCGGAATCTGATGCAGCTCCTTGCTGTATTCTTTTACTCGATGATATATTTCATCATCATCCTTATACCCGAACGCCACGAAGTCATACGGCACTAAGTCTGCACTGCTTTTAATCCTGCCATTCATAATCTCCATCTGAAGTATCGGCACCGCAAGCGTGGATACAAGAGCAATGATAACAATTATGTTCCCCGTAATTTTGTGGAACGAATACGTCCAAACGCTTCGCGATAGGCTCCGAGCTCGGCGATATCCTTTGACTTCCGATTTTCGGACAATAACAGCGGAAACTGCAAATACAAACATTAGTCCGCCAAGAATTTGTTCGGCATACAACCAAATGTTCTCTGCGTTTCTTCTTTGAGTGAAAAGCAGTATTCCCGATCCATAAATAACTATCCCCGCTATCAACAGAATTGCGTTCGCTCGATTGGATGGGATTGATTCATTTCCTCTGTTAATCAGATTATAGTACCTTTTCTTCACCGCTTTATAGTAGCAGTATAATACGGTTATCAGGAATATCACCCCTATAATCAATGCAGTGATAATAATGGCAGAAACCGTAATCGTTGCCGTCAAAGCTTCCCCAACTCCATCCGAAATCTTCCGAACAATCCAGTATAATTCCAGTATTCCGATAATTATTCCAAAGAAAAGAGAGAGTACAAAACATCCCAGCATCTCAATTGACCAGTTGAGACGAATTAATCCTTCCCTTGCCCCAAACTTAATCATTCGGTCATCTAAAGAGCTTCTTCCGGACAATTCTCGAGATACGGCAAGTCCGATTACCATCATATCCAAAACGCAAGCAATACCCAATGCGGATTTCAAGTCTGCTTCCAAACCGTTTCCAAGAAGCAGCACCTCCGCCGAATGAATTTCCTGCATTGTTTGTTTTAACGCCAATACCGAAAATGTATAAGCTGTTGCAGCACTTCCGGTTAACACTGTAAGGACTCTGCTTTTTTTCCCACCATCCACAGATGCCAACATCAACGACTGCGTTCTCCATGAATATTTTCCCGGGAAAGATAACCGTTCTTTCCGTTCCTTTTTTTCTCGCCGTTCCTTTTCCCTTAGCTCTCGATTTTTTCGGGTAAGTAAACGATATTCTTCCATAAAACGGTTCACCAGAAAATCGGCCAGTGCCAGAACCGGTCCACCAATAGCAAATATCGTAGGCTGATATCCTTCAAAAGAAAAATATAACGCCATATACACCCATTCCAAGCTGTACACCGTCCAGCTTATGATTCCGATTCGGCCGCGAAACGCTTGAATCAGAAACTTCATACCGGCCACGATGCCTGCCGCAAACGGAACCGTCAAAGTAATCACGGCTGGATATATAAAGGAATCTGAACCTGCAAAAGACGAAATTCCACCGGCATTCTTCACCGCACAATAAAACCCGATTATCGTATAGGTTTTATTGCGATAAACCAGCCAAGGACAGAATATCCCAATAAACATCATTGCGGTTATCACCATGCTGATGCGATATAATCTGCGTTCTTTGCCGTTCTTCATAGCTGCGCCCCCTTTTTAAGGAATTCTCTTTACAATTAACCGATACCCTTCGATTCCTACAACTACGACTCGATTTCCCCGAGAAGCATTCTCGTAAGTAACTACACGCTTTTTCTTCCCATCAATTTCTGCAATTCCATAACATCCTTTAATCGTGTAAATTTGTCCGGTGGAAAAAATATACTTGCGCTCAAATTGAACTCGGATCTTTTCCATCTTCTTTTTAACGAATATCATCATGAATGATATTCCCACACACAATTCAAAAGTATGCAGCACGGAAAGATTCATAATCGCCAATGCAATCAAATTCTGAATTGCAGAATTTACATTAAAACCACCTACGCCGTACAGAAAAGGAAGTTCGTTCAATTCTTCCCAGCAAAAGGTAACTCCGGCAACTATCATCAACAGGATTCCGACAATTCGGCTTACTTCTGTATCGAAGAAGAACATCAATTGTCCGAAATTTACACCCAAGTTCAAAAAGATCGTGATGAGTATCGTTCCAATCCACAATGTAAGCATTTTCGCCCAATCGAAATACGGTGCATACACCGAATTGTAACCTTGCGCAATTTCTTCCGGTTGTCCCATATCCTTTAAAGCATAAGAAACAGCCTTGGAAAATGAGTACCCTTCCGAAATCAATTCCTGCATTTCATCTTCGAGATTATCCTGAAGTTCTTTACGAATCTCTTTTCGTCGATAACGATTGTTTACCAATACCAGTATTTGCGCTAAGTACGTATTGATTCGTTCTATTTCCCGTCGATTACTTGATTGACTGCCTTCATATATACTTTCCATTGAAGTTCCTTTTCTTTCACAAAAGCTCTGCCGAGTGCAGTAATGGAGTAATACTTTCTTCTTTTCCCTCCAACTTCCTGTTCGTATGCCTTTAGATATTTCTTTTTCTCGAGCTGATGCAACAACGGATACAGCGTACCGGTCTTCAAATCGAAAACATTCTCCGAACGCTGCCGCAAAGTTGCAATAATCTCGTATCCATACATATCTTTTTCATTCAACAGGTTCAATACCAACATCTCCGTATTCCCGGATAACTTATCATTCTTCATATCATTCTCCTAAACTGCTTTATAGGTAGATTATCTACCCTTAAGCTGATTATATGTAGATGAGCTACCTATGTCAAGCGATATTCCGAAACACCTTATTTCTCAGAAGACAAAAAGAGAAGCCGCAGCATTGCGACTTCCCTTTGGATCGTTATTAACTATTTCAATTAGTTCTGGCTCTGACCGATTTCGATACCGGTTTCGAAAGCCTTGTCGTTGATCGGAATAACCTTTGGCTTATTCTCGAACTTGTGGTGGATACCTGCAGTAACAACATCCTTTGGAACCGCATTGGTGTAACCGATGTATGCACCCAGCATGATGATGTTGAGGATACGAGGGTTGCCCATTTCCAGAGCCATCTCGGTAACCGGTACGCTGATTACCTTGATGTCGTCTCTGTCAATCGGATCCTTTACGATGGAGCTGTTGATGAACAGTGTGCCGCCCGGTTTCAGGTTCGGCAGGAACTTGTGCAGGGACGGACCGTTCATTACGATCAGATCGTCTACACTGTTGGATACCGGAGCACCAATCTCGTCATCAGAAATTACAACATAGCAGTTTGCTGTGCCGCCTCTCATCGCTGCACCGTAGGATGGGAAGAATGTTACGTTCAGATCTGTGGAATCGCAAGTTGCCTGAGACAGGAGCTTGCCCATAGTCATTACACCTTGTCCGCCGAATCCGGCTACCATCAAATTTCTTTCCATTCTGCACCTCCTACTTTTCTGCGCCCTTGTCTCTTACGAGACCGAGTGGATATTCAGCAAACATCTTCTCTTCCAGGAACTTCAGGGAGTCCAGAGTGGAGAGTCCCCAGTTGGTTGGGCAAGAAGTTACGATTTCGATGAGGGAGAAACCTCTTCCTTCCAGCTGATACTGGAAGCCCTTCTTAATCGCATTGCGTGCCTTCATTACGTTCTGCGGAGTATTGCAGGATACTCTCTCCAGGTAGTAAGGAGCAGTCAGCTGATCCAGAATTTCGACAACGTGCATTGGATATCCGTGAACTTCCGGATCTCTTCCGCCAGGAGCGGTTGTTGCCTTCATGCCGATCAGTGTGGTCGGAGCCATCTGACCACCGGTCATACCGTAGATTCCGTTGTTAACGAAGATTACGGTAAAGTTCTCGCCTCTGTTGGCAGCGGACATGGTCTCTGCCAGACCGATGGAAGCCAGGTCTCCATCACCCTGGTATGTGTATACCAGAGAATCCGGAGTGGATCTCTTGATACCGGTAGCTACGGCACAAGCTCTTCCGTGAGCAGCGATGGTTGCGTCGTGGTTAACGTAGAACTGTCCCAGACCGCAGCATCCAACACCCTCTACACGAACCAGATTGTCCAGCTGACCCAGTTCGTCAGCGGCCTCACCGATGATTTTGTGTACTGTGCTGTGCATGCATCCCGGGCAGAATCCGGATACAGTGTTAGGCAGAATGCCTGTAGTTCTTTCATATACTTTCTGCATTACAGTACCTCCTTAATAAGCTTACGAGCAGCATCGTATACCTGATCGTTGGTCAGCAGCTGGCCACCGGATCTCAGGCAATCGTTCACCTGGGTTCTTCCCTGAACTGCGTGGTCGATATCCCATCTCATCTGGGACGGAATGGACATCTCAACGTTCAGGATACCCTTTACCTGATTGAAGTCCAGGTTAGCGAAAGTATCATATGGGAATGGGGAAACCTTAATCGGTCTGATCATTCCTGCCTTGATGCCTTCTTCTCTCAGCTTCTTAACAACAACTCTGGAGATACGAGCGGAAATACCATATGCAGCCAGGATGATTTCTGCATCCTCTGTCATGAATTCCTCAACCTCAACATCCTTATCCCATGTGGAATACAGCTTTGCAGCTTCGATGTTAACCGCTTCCTGACCGGTTCCTACAGAACCCGGACGGCAGAATGCGTTCTCGCCGCGCTTATGTCCGATGATCGCTCTGTGCTCGAACTTCTTTCTCAGCTCAGCGATTTCTTCGTCGCTCTTCATTGGCGGCAGAACAACCGGCTCCATCATAGTACCCATTACACCGTCGGTCAGTACGAGAACCGGGTTCTCATCTCTTGCAGCCAGGTCGAATGCTTCGTATACCATGTCTACGCACTCCTGTACAGTGGAAGGTGCCAGAACCAGCATCTTGAAACCACCGTTACCGGAAGCCTTGGTTGCCTGGAAGTAGTCCTGCTGTGCCGGCTGAATTGCGCCGATACCAGGGCCGCCTCTCTGTACGTTAACATATACTGCCGGGATACGGGCAGATGCCATGTAGGAAACGCCCTCGGAGTACAAGCTGATTCCGCAGCTGGAAGAAGAGCTCATCGCTCTGATTCCGGTGGAAGCCGCACCGTACAGCATGTTAACGGATGCAACCTCGGACTCGCCCTGTACGAAAGTACCGTTTACCTCAGGCATTCTTCTTGCAAAATATTCCGGAATTTCGTTCTGCGGTGTGATAGGATAACCAGCAAAGAAGCGACATCCGGCTCTGACAGCTGCTTCTGCAATAGCTTCGCAGCCCTTCATAAATACACGTTCACTCATTATGAAATTTCTCCTCTCTCTAATTATCTCCACACTTCAATTGCAGCTTCCGGACAAATCTGTGCACACATCGCACATCCGATGCACTTTTCCGGTTCCGCACTGATTACGTAAGGATAACCGAAAGAGTTCACTTCTTCGCCGACTACCAGAATCTTCTTCGGACATGAAATCACGCAATACTGGCAGGATTTGCATGCCTCAGAATTGATCTCGATTTTACCTTTAGCCATCGAAATTACCTCCTCTTTTGAAATAGTGTTTTAACGATCGACCCATTCATAGGTCAAATATAGTTCAATCGGAAGTAAATATCTGTCCGTTTCTCCTTTTACTTCCTCATAAACGTCTTTCTTGACACACGCACTGTTGATGGTGGTGATCCCCTCCAGCAGGGAATCCATCTTCTCCAAGCCCTCCAGGAAATCCTGTGCCGACGTGTGATAGCCCAGGTTCGGGTTGCCCAGCATGTAGATGTGATCCAGATTCACGGCCTTCAGAATGCTGGACATGGTGCCGTCGATGGACTCCAAGCTCTTGGTCCACGGGCGGTACGGGTTGATGATGTACACCGGAACCGAATCCTCATTCTTCAGGATGTGGGCATAGGCACCCGCCATCCGCGCTGCCGGGGAGCCGCCGCCGATATCCATCAAGGTGTAATGGTCTGCCATCAGGGAGGTTGCCACGCCGCTTACCGCCGTCGGGGCATCCAGGAATTGGTCCTGATAGTGGATATCCACACCCAGCTCCTTGAAATCATCCGCCATATCTCTGGAACGATACAGCGGCTTTGTCTGGTCCATATCGAAGAGATCTACTTTTTTGCCGGTTTCTCTAGCCAGCTTTGCGGCCACATTCAGAACGATTTCGCTCTTGCCGCTTCCCGCCTCGCCGATAAAAAGAAAATTCTTTTTTTCCTTGAGAACGTCGCCGAAGTTCTTGTCCATCTCATAAAAGAGTCCCATAATCTATCTCCTCGTTTTCTGATATATTCTATAAAATCATGTTTTCGGTAAAAATAAGTATCTGTATCCGCAGACGTCCGGCAATGCCGCGCGTTCCGCTACTGCAGCAGCTTCTCGCACTCCCGCGCGCAATCCTGAAGCCGCATGATAATGCTGTCCAGGCTCCGAATCATCCGTTCCTTGTATCCGTTGATACTGATGGAGCAGATGGCAATTCCGTCCTTCGCCAACACCGGTGTCGCCACGCATACCAACCCTTCGGTTACCTCTTCCATGTCGTAGGCCAGGCGCTGCGCCCGCACCTCTTGAAGAAGCTCCGCGAATTCGTCCCGGTCGGTTACGGAACGCTTTGTCAGCTTCACGTAATCCATTCGGTTCAGCAGATTGTCCGTCTCCCCGGAAAATGCGGTGAGTACTTTTCCCGTCGCCGTGGTGTTCAGGCTCATGGTATCTCCCACCGTCTGAATCAGGGAAAGGGTCAGTCCCGTCTGGGGATCCTTCCGCATAATCGTAACGCTCTGGGTGCCCTTTCGGATGGCCACCGTCACGGAAAAACCGATACGCCGGCACAGGGTTCCCACCGGTTCATCCAGAATGTTAATCAGCTGATTCTTCAGTTGGGTATTTCTTCCCAGGACGTACATCTTGCTGGTGAGGTAATATCCGCCGTCGATCTTATCCTGAAAAACGTAGTGCATGCTTTCCAGTGAATTCAAGATTCGCGCTACCGCCGCATTGGAGTATCCGGTGTGCTGTGCAATCTCCGTCATCGTCCAGCGCTGCCGGAACTGAAACAAATCCAGAACGGCAAGGGCTTTTTCTAAAGAACTGTTTCTCTCTGCCATTCGAAATCACTTCATTCCTTCCGCATCAAAGTACCACAAAATACTATAACAAATATACTCCTTTCGAATATGCAAGTCAACCGAATCACAAAGATTTTTCCGTATTACGATAATCGGTTTCGTATTTCGGTAATTAGGTTAACTTATACTAACCTATAAACTTTCTTAATACATTCACCGATTCTAATTTTTTAACAATTTGACTTCCGGACGGTTAAAAAATATAATAATGTAGATTAATTATGTTTTGGAGGATTATCAATGAATATTCTGAGCGTTACAACCCAGAAACCTCACTCCACCGGAAGCGGCACCTATCTGTCCGAAGTAGTTCGAGCTCTGGATCGTCAGGGACACCGGCAGTCTGTTGTTGCCGGAATCTACCATTCCGATATCGTCAATTTTCCGGAGGGAGTCACTTTCCATCCGGTATATTATACGGCTCCGGGGGAATCCCCTCTGCCGGGAGACTTGGACTTCCCGGTTCTTGGCATGTCGGACCGGATGCCTTATCCGTCCACCCGCTACTCCCGGCTCACCCGGGAACAGCTCGGAGCGCTGGAGAAAGCCTTTATTTCTGCGGTAGGCGAAGCGATTGACCGGCTCCGGCCGGATATCATCCTGTGCCACCACCTGTACCTTCTCACCGCCACCCTCCGAAAAGCCTTTCCGGAGCAGCGAATCTACGGCATCTGCCACGGCTCCGACCTTCGCCAGATGCAGAATCTTTGCTGCGGAGAAGCCGGTTACGGAAAAGAACCTTTCTGCGCGAAAGATATTCAGGAGAGCATTCGAGGCTTGAATCGGATCTTTGCCCTCCACCAGGCCCAGAAAAAAACAATCATGGATTGCTTCCGGCTTCCGGCAGAACAGGTATCCGTCATCGGAACCGGATATAACGACAAAATCTTCTTCCCGAGGGAGGCGGATGCTTCTGCAGCGGAAGGACCGCACCGGTTCATCTACGCCGGGAAAATCTGCCGGGAGAAAGGCATTCCGGAACTGCTGGATGCACTGGAACAGCTCCGCAAAGAGACGGACCTTCCCTTTGAGCTTCATCTGGCGGGAGGCTGCACCGATTCCGCATTGTGGACCCGGCTGAACCCGGGCCGGAATCAGCCGCCGAAGGCCGGCGCAATTACCGCCTGTTCCTTCCCCATTCAATATCACGGCCTGCTGAGTCAAGAAGTGCTGGCGGATCTGTACCGGAATTGCCACACCTTCGTCCTTCCCTCTTATTTCGAGGGACTGCCGCTGGTTCTGATTGAAGCCATGGCCTGCGGGCTGAACACCCTGTGCAACGACCTGCCGGGGGTTCGGGAATGGCTGCGCGCCGAAATTCCGGAGAACGCCACCCGCTTCATCCCCATGCCGCCGCTGATTTCATCGGACCGGCCGGATTCGGATGCGCTGCCGCAATATGTTTTTACCCTGAAGACCGCCCTAAAAGAAATTTTGGAGGAGTCGCAGGCTTCCGGTCAAACCCGGCGCATTCCGGACACTTCCGGGGCCTCCTGGGACGCCGTGGCAAAACGTATTGTTTTTTAAACAATCAACATATTCCGCGGAAACCGGAATGATATAATAGAAAACAGAGAAAACCAAAGCAAGGGAGAGACAACATGGATATTAATACAGCAAAAGAAGCGCTGCTGAAACGCTCGAACGCATTTCGGGAGCGGTACTTTACTGCATACGGACAACTGGTGCTTCGGGTGAATGAGGAAACCTATATTTCTTCGCGTGAGAACCTTCGCCTGTCCAAGCTGACGGAGAAGGATTTTGAGTTGTTCGACATCAACACCGGAGATATCGGCCGGATTTTTTCATCTCGGGACGATATCAACGCCATCGTGTTCATATGCACGGAAGCCGCCGTGCGCTTTTCCAAAGAGAATCAGATAATGTGGCCGGCGCTGGACGACCTGGCTCAGATTATCGGGCCGGATGTGACCGTCTGTCCGGACGGAACTGCAAGAACCCTGCTGAAAGCCCTGCGAAATCGCCGAGGCTGCTTCATTCAGGGATCTGGTATCATCGCTGTCGGTGAGACCATCGAGGAGGCCATTGCCGGCGCCCGCATCCTGGAGAAAAGTGCCGAAGCGGAGATATACTCCGGCAGACTGAACGGACTCCAATATCTGGATCCGGCGGCCGCCCAGGAGCTTCATAAATATTACGACGGAAGCTATTCCAAGGTGAACCAAAAGGAAAAGGTGGATTTCATCAGCAGCGGTGCGGAAGAATTCCGGCTGCGGAACCGAATCATCGACTGCGGCAAGGATATGAGCCGTTCCGAGCTGGTGCAGGGTTCCTGGGGAAACATTTCCCTCCGATTGAACCCGGATACCATGCTGATTACTCCGTCGGGCATGGACTATTTTTCCATCCGTACGGAAGACATCGTTCGCATGAACATCCACGACCTGAAATACGGCATGCAGAGAAAGCCGTCTTCGGAGTTCCGCCTGCACGCCGCGCTGTACCGCCGGTATCCGGAGTGCAACGCCATCATCCACACCCATTCCAACGGTATCAGCGCCTTCGCCGCCGCCCACGCCGGCTTCCGGATTTCGGAACCGCCGATGGATCGGCTGATCGGCGACATGCATTGCAGCGAATATCAAACACCTGGAACGGATGAGCTGTGCGACAGCATCATGGATGCCATTGAAGGCAGCCACGCCTGCATCATCGCCAACCACGGCGCGATTTTCTACGGAAACGACCTGGACGTGACGCTGGCCATCGCCAATGCGGTGGAATCCAGAGCCTGCAACCTGCTGGGATTCGGTCAGCGGCCGGATACGGAAGAGGAGTAATTTCTCGAAAAAAGTCGCAGGCATTCACTTCGTTCATATTATTTTGAAAATGCAAGGAGGGTATTGAACATGAGTATTATTCGAAGAAAAGAAGATCGAAAGAAAGTTGTAAAGGAAGAAGTCCAGAAGGGACCGGGGCATCTGATTTCGCTGGTAGGCGTGGAGCAGGATTCCGAGATGTGGAACCGGGGCCGCATGCTGAACGAGAACGTGCTGGAGAAGGATTGCGGCGTGGGATACCACGTGCATCAGGGAGACGGCGAGATTTACGTCATCCTTTCCGGCGAAGCGGAATACAACGACAACGGTACTGTCACCACCGTCAAGGCGGGGGACATCACCTTCACCGGTCCGGGAGAAGGCCACGCCATCACCAACCGCAAGGATGAGCCGATGAGCTTTATGGCCATCATCCTGTACGAATAGAGACGAAAGGCATCCGAGGGATTTTCCCCGGATGCCTCTTTTTATCGTGTAAATTTGCACGGTGTGCCGCACCGCCTAGTTCGCATTGCCGGAAGTCTCCGGCCGATTGCGGATTTTTTTTATGGAAATGAAGTAGGCCGCAATCATCACCACCATGGTGATGAGCCAGCTCACCGGATAGACCGCCATCAGGGTGTACCAGGTGTGGGAATGCCGAAAAACGGTGTACACCCACAGAATTCGTGTTCCGCAGACGCCGATAAAAGTAACCGCCGCCGGGACCATAGAGATTCCGTAGCCCCGCATCGCGCCGGAAAGGACTTCGTTTACCACGTTCAAGGCCTGGGTGGAAAGCAGAATCGCAGCGCGGATGTAGCCGAAACGGATGACCGCCGGATCCGAATTGAAGATTGCCAGAATCTGATGCCCGAAAATAATCAGCACCGCTGCCACGGACATGGCGCATACTTCGTCCAGAAGCAGTGCCTGACGGGTGATTTTGCGGCACCGCGGGAGATTCCCGGCACCGTAGTTCTGACCCACAAAGGTAACCGCCGCTTGGGCGAAGGAGTTCAGGATGTAATATCCCAGCACTTCCATATTAAAGGCCGCCGCGGAGCCCGCTACCACATCCGGTCCCAGGCTGTTGATGGCCGACTGGATGACCAGATTGGAAATGGAAAAGACCACGCCCTGGAGTCCCGACGGAACGCCGATTCGAAGGATGTCCTTCAGAATTGACCCCTCCAGGCGGAAGCTTCCCTTCTGCAGGCGAATGGCGCTCTTTGCCCGGCACAGGTGCCAAAACAGGAGCCCGGCGCTGACGCCGTTGGACAGCACCGTGGCCAACGCCACGCCCGCCACGTCCATCTTCAATACGATGACAAAGAAGAGATTCAGAACAACGTTCAGGACGCCGGAAATCATCAGGCATCGCAGCGGAGTTGCCGTGTCCCCCTGACTCCGGAAAATGGCCGCCTCAAAATTATAGAGCATGATAAAAATCATCCCCATAAAATAAATGCGAAGATATTTTACCGCCATGGGTGCGATGACTGCCGGCGTATCCAACAGATTGATCATTGGACCGGCAATAACCTGCCCGACGCAAGTGACAAACACTCCGCAAATAATCGCCAGCACCATGGCCGTGTGAACGGATTCCCGAATCTTCCGTTCGTCTTGCTGACCGGTAAAATTCGCAATAATCACGTTGGCACCGATGGATATTCCCACGAACAGGTTTACCGTCAGTGCGATGACCGGACTGTTGCAGCCCACCGCCGCCATGGCGTGCTTTCCCGCAAACTGGCCGATGACCGCAATATCCGCTGCGTTGAAGAGCTGCTGCAGAATACTGGTCATGGCCAGAGGAATGGCGAAGGCCATCAACTTCGGTGCGATGCTTCCATTCAGCAAATCCGGCTGTTCTTTCACTTTCCTGCTAAACGTAAAGATCCCCCCAATCTTTTTTTATTATTAAAGGCCCAGGACTTCTTCCACAACTTCTACGGCGTATCCGATGCAGTCCGGGCAGGAACATAGCACTTCTCCGCCGTCCAGGCCTTTCAAATCCTTGCAGATCAGGCCGCCGGTCTTCGCCACGAATTTCTCTTTCATTTCTTTGGCAATCTTGTAGGTGGACGCTTTGGTTCCCGGCGCCTCCAGGTTGCCGTCGCTGTTCTTCAGGCCTGCCAGCATGATGGCGCCGCTGAGTGCGCCGCAGATGCCTTCACCGCATCCGGCACCAAAGCCAAAGCCTTCGCTGATGCGGAACAGGACCTCCTTGTCCTCCCCGATTTCATCGGCGAATGCCAGGAGCACCGCCTGTGCGCAGTTGTACTTGCTGTTGTGCAGATAATCTGCCAATTCTTTCTTATTCATATGTTCCTCCTATTATTTTCATTGTTTTTTTATAACGTTTTAAGCTGCACTCTCCGGGAAATATTCATCCTACAGAAGTTCCGCTAGCCGGAAAACCTGTTCCGGCTTCGTCGCCCAGCTGGTGCAGAAACGGATGACCGAGTGGGTATCGTCATACTTCTGCATGTAGCTGAATACCACCTTCTGCCGGAGGGCTTCCATTTTACGGTTTTCGATAATGACAAACTGCTGGTTCGTCGGTGACTCGAAGTAAAACGAATATTTTTTTTCGTGAAGAATCATCTTCAGCATCTCCGCCGTCTCGATGGCATTCTGCCCCAGCTTATAGTAGAGGTTGTCCCGGAACAGCTCCGCGAACTGGATGCCCAGCAGTCTCCCCTTTGCAATCAGGGCACCGTGCTGCTTTATCTGTGTCACAAAATGCGGCGGCGTATTGTGCTTTGTGAATACCAAAGCTTCACCGCAAAGCGCCCCCACCTTCGTTCCGCCGATGTAGAATACGTCAGTCAGACGAGCGATGTCACTGAGGGTCACGTTGTTCTCGTGGCTGGCCAGGGCGTATCCCAGGCGTGCACCGTCCAGGTACAGCGGAATCTTGTACTTCCGGCAAATCAGGCTCAGGGCCTCCAGTTCCCGGCGGGTGTACAGCGCACCGTACTCCGTCGGCTGGGAAATGTACAGCATGCCCGGAAATACCATGTGCTCATGATTTCCGTCCTGATAAAAATCTTCAATCAGATTCTTTACTTCCATCGGATTCACTTTGCCGCCGTTGTGCATCGGTACCGTCAAGACTTTATGGCCGGAATACTCGATGGCGCCGGCTTCGTGGACGCTGACATGGCCGGTTTCTGCGGCGATCACACCTTCATACGGCTGCAGCATGGTGTCGATAACCACCTGGTTCGTCTGGGTTCCGCCGGAAAGGAAATAGATATCCGCATCCGGTACGCCGATGGCCTGGCGAATGCGAGTTCTGGCCTCTTCGCAGAACGGATCGTTTCCGTAGCCGGTCACCTGCTGCAAATCCGTGGACACCAATCTTTTCAATATTCTGGAGTGAGCTCCCTCACTGTAGTCGTTCTCAAATGATAGCATATTCTTTCTCCCCAAAGTCTTTAAATTTTTACTGAACTGACTTTAATATTATCGCACTTACCGGGGGTTCTGCAAACTAATTTGTGTGAAAATATTTTAAAAATTATTCTCTAGTTGTTTTGCGGCGGTCCCGCCGGGGGCGTCGCCATACTTGCAGGGCGTTCGCCGGCCCCGGATATTTTAGATATGGAAAAAACCTGAAGCCCAAGCTTCAGGTTTCCGATTGGTAGCGTATTGGGGAATCGAACCCCAGATTCAGCCGTGAGAGGGCTGCGTCTTAACCTCTTGACCAATACGCCATATTTATTAACTATTTACGCTGTTCAACGCAAGATTTATTATACAGAAGAAGCACCCTCTTGTCCAGTACTTTTTTTATTTTTTTCAAAATTATTTTTTGGGTTAGTTGTAAAAGCAACTTCACCGAACTGAACGCGCGCTAACCACAGGCTGGGAAATTCAGAAATGGCGGCCTGGGGCCGGCGCCGGTTTGCGCTCGCCTCCCCGCTAGGCCTTTGTTCTCGGTTTTCGTGCGCAAACCTCGGGCCGCGAATTTCGATATGGCGACCCGGGGGCCGGCGCCGGTTTGCGCTCGCCTCCCCGCTAAGCCTTTGACTTCGGTTTTCGTGCGCAAACTTCGGGCCGTGAATTTCATAAAAGGCGGCCCGGGGGCTGGCGCCGGTTTGCGCTCACCTCCCCGCTAGGCCTTTGTTCTCGGTTTTTGTGCGCAAACCTCGGGCCGCGAATTTCGATATGGCGGCCCAGGGGCTGGGGCCGGTTTGCGCTCGCCTACCCGCTAAGCCTTTGACTTCGGTTTTTGTGCGCAAACCTCGGGCCGGGAATTTCGATATGGCGGCCCGGGGGCCGGCCGGTTTGCTCCCCGCTCCCCGCTACCCCTTGTACCTTCGTCTCGGGGAGCAAAATCTTCACACAACTCCCGACCGGAATGTACAGTTTCGCCGGCGATTAGGCCGGCCGGTTTGCTCCCCGTCCCCCGCTAGGCCTTATGCCTTCGTCAAGGGGAGCAAAATCTTCACACAACTCCCGGCCGGAAAGCGCAGTTTCGCCGGCGGTCGGGCCGGCCGGTTTGCTCCCCGTCCCCCGCTAGGCCTTATGTCTTCGTCAAGGGGAGCAAAATCTTCACACAACTCCCGGCCGGAAAACGCAGTTTCGCCGGCGGTCGGGCCGGCCGGTTTGCTCCCCGTCCCCCGCTAGGCCTTATGTCTTCGTCAAGGTGAGCAAAATCTTCACACAACTCCCGGCCGAGAAGCGCAGTCCCGCCGGCGATCGGGCCGGCCGGTTTGCTCCCCGCTTCCGCTTAAACCTATCCTTCGAAGGAAATCTCCGGGTCGCCCACGGTAAAGTTGTCAATCAGGCGGGTGGTGCCGATGCGAACGGCCATGGCCACCAGGTCCCCTTCCTTGAAGGTTTCCACCGGCTGCATGCTTTCGCCGTCAACCACCTCAACATATTCCACGTCTGCCCTCGGTTCCTCTGCCAGACGTGCCTTCATGGATGCCAGCAGTTCCGCGGAGCTTCGAACCCCGGAAGCTACCAGATCCTGGCCCTTTCGAACGGAACGGGACAGCACCAACGCCGCTTTTCGTTCCTCCGGGCTGAGGTAGGTGTTCCGGGAACTCTTTGCCAAGCCGTCCTGCTCCCGGACGATTGGGCAGCCGATTACTTCCACGTCAAAATTCAGATCCCGAACCATCCGGCGAATGATGGCCAGCTGCTGAGCATCCTTCTGTCCGAAATAGATTCGGTCCGGCGTTACCGTGTTCAGGAGTTTGGCAATAACGGTACACACGCCACGGAAGTGAATCGGGCGGGTTTTGCCGCACAGGGTTTCCGAAAGCTCGTTCATATCCACGAAGGTGGTGAAATCCGGAGCGTACATTTCCGAAGGTTCCGGATGGAATACCAGGTCCACACCGTGCGCTTCCAAGAGCTGGCAGTCGTGCTCAAAATCTCTCGGATAGGTCGCCAGATCCTCGTTCGGTCCGAACTGAATCGGATTGACGAAAACCGAAGCCACCACCTTGTCATTTCCGGCTCTCGCCGCATCCATCAGGGACGCATGACCCTCATGCAAGTATCCCATGGTCGGGCACAGGCCCACGGTGAGACCCGCCTTCTTCCATTCCTTAACCTGCTTTCTCAGTTTATCGATTGTATTAATTACCTGAATCATTTTTTGCCTCTTTTCTTCTTTTTTCTTCTTTATTTCTGCTAATATAACTTCTTCAGCTCTTCTTCGCTGCTCATTTCAAACTGATGACTTGCCTCCGGAAAACGTCCGCCCTTCACGTCCGCCGTGTACTCCCGGAACGCGCTACGCATCTCTTCCGCCAGCTCCGCATATCTTTTTACGAACTTCGGCTTGAAATCCTCGTTCATACCCAGCATATCCTGATACACCAGAATTTGGCCGTCACAGCCCACACCGGCACCGATTCCGATGGTTGGGATGTTCACTTCCCGGCTGATTCGCTCCGCCACCGGCGCCGGAATGCACTCCAGTACCACGGCAAAAGCTCCGGCCGCTTCGACTTTACGGGCATCCTCAATCAATCGCTCCGCCGCTTCCCCGGTCTTTCCCTGCACCCGGTTTCCGCCGAGAGCATTCACCGACTGCGGGGTCAGCCCGATATGCGCCACCACCGGAATTCCCGCATGGCTCAGCGCCGCAATCTGCGGGCACACCGACGCGCCGCCTTCCAGCTTCACCGCCTGGCATCCGGTCTCCTTCAGCGCCCGGCCGGCATTCTCCAGCGCCTGCTCCACCGAAACCTGATACGACATGAACGGCATATCGAACACCACCAGGCTCTCCTTGCAGCCCCGCACCACGCCCTGCGTCGCCGCAATCAGGTGGTCCATGGTCACCGGCAGCGTGGAATCATATCCCAGCATGGTATTTCCGTACGAATCCCCCACCAGGATTCCGTCCACCGTTCCGTCCATCAGCCTGGCGGTGGTGTAATCGTAGCAGGTCAGCATGGAAATTTTCTCACCCTGTCGCTTCATCTTCTGAAAAGTCAATACGGTAGTCTTCATTACAAAAATATCCTCCTTTTCCAGACTTCTCCTTTTCTCATAAAAAAAGCATCCGTACCTCCCGGGACGTCCGACAATGCGTCGGATTCCGAAAAGCACGGATGGATTGTATTCATCATAAATGTACCCGAATACCCTGCGCCTGCAAAATCGAAAACCTTGTCCTCCTTCGGATAGACCGATCCGCCTTTCGCATATGCAAATGTACTCGCCTGTTATTCTTTACACAGTTTTTGAAAAAGGTACAGCTTCCTATGAATACCGTCCATCTCGCTTATTGTACTCTTTTCCCATTCCGGTGTAAAGAATTGTTTTTGGTTTCCGGGCGCCCGCCGTTCCTAGCAGATTCTCGGAAGGAGTTCGCCGCTCGGCGGCGGCAGCAGCGTTTCCGTTCCCAGCTCCGTTGCCATCACCACGTGACCGGTCATGTGGTCCGTCACCTCGCCGATGATGGCCGCACCGGCCGTATCCGGGCTCGCTTCCCGCAGAATGCGAACCGCATCCTCGGCCTTTTCCTTCGGTACGAAAACGACCAGGCGTCCTTCGCAGGCCAGGTACAGCGGTTCCAGCCCCAGCATGCCGGTGACGCCCCGGACCTCATCGCATACCGGCACGGATGCCGCATCCAGGCGGATGCCCACTTTGCTTTCATCCGCAATTTCATAGAGCACCGTGCCCACGCCGCCCCGGGTAGCATCCCGAATGACGTGCACTTCCGGAATTTCCTGAATCAGATCCCGTACCGGATGCCACAGCGGTGCGCAGTCACTGGTCACCTCGGCTTCCATTCCGTAGCGGTCCCGCTCCAGCAGAATCGTGCAGCCGTGTCTTCCCACATCGCCGGTAACGATGATGGCATCTCCCGGACGGGCATAAGCGCCGGACAGTTCGGCCTTCGGCATGATTTCGCCCACACCGGTAGTGGTAATGAAGATTCCATCCACCTGTCCCTTGCCGGCAACCTTCGTATCTCCGGAGACAATCTGAACGCCGACTTTCGCGGCGGTCTCCGCCATGCTCTTCACGATTTCTTCCAGGGTATCCATCGGGAAACCTTCCTCGATGACGCAGGCACAGGAAATATACAGGGGTTTTGCGCCCATGCAGGCCAAGTCGTTCACGGTCCCGCAGATGCTCAGCTTTCCGATATTTCCGCCGGGGAAAAAGGCCGGAGAGACGATGAATCCGTCGGTGGACATAGCCATTCTTCCGGCCGGAGGGGTCAGCACCGCCGCATCGTCCGCGGTCAAATTCGGATTGTCGAAGTATTTCTTGAACAATCCGCCAATAAGTTCCGATGTCTGTTTTCCGCCGGCACCGTGCGCAAGTGTGATTTTGTCATTCATTGTATTCCACCTCGGTATCTTATTTCAGTTTCAGTGTATCACCGTATTTGTAGTATGCGGAGCAAGCGCCCTCACTGGACACCATGCAGGCGCCCACCGGATGCTCCGGCGTGCAGGCGTTTCCGTAGATTTTGCAGTCCATCGGGCGAATCAGGCCTCGCAGCACTTCGCCGCAGCGACAGGCCGGACTGGCTTTGCCCTGAACCTTCGGCAATTGGAAGCGCACCCGGGCATCGTATTTCGAGAATTCTTCCCGCAGCTTCATGCCGGAGCCCGGAATAATTCCAAGGCCACGCCATTCCGTGTCGCATGGTTCCATGTATTTGCCCACCAGCTTTCGGGCCGCCGGACTGCCCTCTTCCGTCACCACTGACGGATAGCAGTTTTCCGCAAAGGATTCCCGCTCTCCGGCGCGAACCTCTTCCACCCGGCGAACCACCGTCGCCAGGGCGGTGACGATTTCGGAAGTGGTGAAGCCGGTCACTACGCCGGAAATCTGCCATTCCTTCGCGATTTTCCGGTACACCTCCATGCCCGTCATGGTGCTCACGTGACCCGGATAGAGGAAGGCATCGGCGCTCCCCTTCAGAGCCAGGTATGCCGGCTCCATGATTTTATTCGCCGTCAGCAGGGAGAAGTTCTCCACGTTCTCGGAAATGGCATTCCGAAGGGCAATCACGCTGCCCGGCGTGGTGGTTTCAAACCCTACAGAAAGGAAGCACACCTCTTCTTCCGGATGCGCTTTGGCATAATCCAAAGCATCCATCGGGGAGTAGACGATTTGCACCTCCGCTCCTTCGCTGCGGGCGTCCGCCAGACTCTTCTTCGTGCCGGGAACCCGGATGAGGTCGCCGAACGTAAATATTTTTACCCCCTTCTCCAGGGCCAGCATCACCGCTTCGTCGATGTAGCCCACCGGGGTGACGCATACCGGACATCCCGGGCCGGAAATCAGCTCGATGGATTCCGGAAGCATTTGCCGAACCCCCAGTCGAAAAATCTCATGAGTATGGGTTCCGCAGACCTCCATCACCCGAATTTTCGGGCCGTCGTAATTCCGCACAATCTCGGCAGCCTCCGCTGCCCCTTTGCTTAAAGCCATTATAACGCCTCCATCACTTCCGATGCTTCCTCGCTGTCGTCTCCCGTAACGCGGGCGATGGCGATTCCTGCATGAACCATTACATAGTCTCCCGGCGCCAGATCCTCAATCAGCTCCGAGGAGATTTTTCTCCGAACGCCGGAATTGTCGATAACGGCCATTCCGTTCTCCACGTCGGAAACCCTTGCTTTAATTCCTACACACATCTCGAATCCTCCTTTTCCAGCTTTCGCGCGCCGTACACCGCCTGTCCCAACGCAATTCCGCCGTCGTTGGGCGGAACCAGGGAATGGGTCAGTACCCGAAAACCGTCATGTTCTAACTTATCTCGGCACAGCTCCAGCAGCAGGATGTTCTGAAATACCCCGCCGGTGAGAGCTGCGGTTGAAATATCGTCTTCTCGGCGAATGTGCCGGCAACCTTCCAGAACCATCTGAGAAAGCACCTCGTGGAACATGCGTGCCAGCGCGCCCGCATCCTTTCCGGACAGCCTGCCCCGGGCAATCTCCCGCACCAGACTCCCGGTCTCCAGATAAAAGAAATCTTCTTTTTCCGAGATCAGCGGTCCGTCATAGATTTCCGGCGCCTCTGCCTGTTCCGCCGCGAACTGCAGCTGCATGGACATCTCCCCTTCAAAGGAATTCCGTTCCTTGCATCCCAGGATGGCACTGACTCCGTCGAACAGCCGTCCGGCACTGGTGGATTCCACCACGTTCACCCGGTTGCCCAGCATGAACCGAAGCGCCGCCCGTTCCTTCGGGCTTCCCAGGTTCAGCTGCTCCGCCGCATCCGGTTCCAGCATCGCCACCGCAATGCGCCAGCCTTCCTTCGATGCCAGGTCTCCGCCGGCATGCAGAAATGGCTGAATGCTTCCCTTTCGCCGAAAGCCATCGTAATCCGAAAGCAGGAACTCGCCGCCCCAGATGGTGCCGTCCGTTCCGAACCCGGTACCGTCAAAAGAAACGCCAATCACCGGTGCATCCCATTCGTTCTCCGCCATGCAGGAAAGCACGTGGGCGTAGTGATGCTGCACTTCCATGCAGGGAATGCCCTTCTCTTCCGCCAGCTTTCGGGCCACCTCCCCCGTGTTGTATTTCGGGTGCAGATCGCACACCACCGCCTCCGGCCGGATTTCCAGCAGCCGTTCCAGCCGCTCCTCCGCCAGTTCCAAAGCCTCCACGCTTCGAACATCCGCCATATCGCCGATGTACGGGGACATGTAGTTCATATCCCCTCGCAGAAGCCCGAAGGTATTCTTCAGTTCGCCGCCGATACCCAGCACCGAATGGCGATACTCCTGCGGCAATACCGTCGGCAGGGGCGCATAGCCTCTGGACCGGCGAATCATATAGGGCTGATTCCGGTAAAAAGACATTACCGAGTCATCCGCACGAATCCGAATCTTCCTGGGATTGGACAGGATTTCATCGCACATGGGTGCCAGATATTTTTCCGCTTCCCCATCCGTCATGCAAATCGGCGCCCCGGAAGGGTTTCCGCTGGTCATCACCAGCACCTCCGGCATCGCCGGCTCCCGGGAAGTTTCCTCCTCCGGATACCGGAACAGGAGCATGTGCACCGGCGTATACGGAAGCATCACCCCGATATTGGGATTTCCCGGTGCCAACGCTTCGCTCAGAACGGAAGCGCCCGCCTCGCGAGCTTTCTTTTTCGCCAGAAGCAGGATGGGTTTCTGGGGTCCCGTCATGAGTTCCTCGGCACCCTCCGGCACCTCGCACTCCCGTCGCACCGTCTCCATGTCCCGCATCATCACCGCAAAAGGCTTGAACGGGCGGTTTTTCAGCTTCCGAAGCCGCTCTACCGCTTCGTCATTGCTTCCGTCGCAGCACAGATGAAAACCGCCGATTCCCTTGATCGCAACGATGCCGCCCCGGCGGATGATGTTCCGCACTTTGATCAGGGCATCCTTTCCCGTTTCCGGACCCTTCAGCAGGTACAGCTCCGGCCCGCAGTCGTTGCAACAGATCGGCTGAGCGTGGTATCTTCGGGACCGAATGTCCGTATATTCCCGGTTGCATTCCGCACACATTGGGAATTCGCCCATGCTGGTGCGAACCCGGTCGTAGGGCATGGAATCCAGAATCGTCAGCCGCGGCCCGCAAGCCGTGCAGTTGATAAAAGGATGCAGGTACCGCCGATTCGCCGGGTCAAAGAGCTCTCGCTCGCAGTCCGGACAGGTGGCGATGTCCGGCGAAACGAATACCATCCCCTCTTCCTTCGCACTTTCGATAATCTCGAAATCTTCCGATTCCGGCGGGCATTCCGACTCTTCCGGCACCGCCGTCTTGATCTTCAGAATCGCCGAGCGCGCCGGTGCTTCCTTCGGAATTGCCTCCAGGAATTCTGGAAGCCGGTCTCCCCGGGCGTAAATTTCCACATAGCTTCCTCGGTTGCAGACGGTTCCGGTAATTCGAAACCGAAGGGCCAGTTTTCGGATAAAAGGACGAAATCCCACACCTTGAACGATTCCGTAGATGCGGATTCGCATCCGGTTTTCCGATTCCTTTGTCATCTTCTACGCCCCGCTTTCTTCCAATAATCCTGTGAGGTCTCCACCGAGTGAAGTTCTCCGGACACCGGATAATGGGGAAGATCCAAATAGGTTCCCTGCCATCCCGGAAGGGCGCGCTTCAGAAGGGGATCTCCCAGCACCGTATCGATAGCGCCCTCCTGTACCAGCTTCAGCAGATACGCTTCTTCTTCCAGATGGCAATCTCCCTCTTCCTTCAGGGCTCCGTCCATCTGAAACCAGCCGGCCACAGTGACCTTTACATCCGGTCTCTCCTCTCGAATCCATTCCCGAATTTCGTTGGCAAAAAACTGTTGGTGCACAATCAGTATATGGGAACCCAGCGTCGGAAGAATCCGTTCCATGAATTCCCTTCGGCTTTCCGCCGCCACCGGATAGCCGGTCTCATACGGAATGCCGTATTCTCTTTTTAGCATGCGAGCGGTCTTCAATCCGGAAGGCGATACCACCAGGTTTCTTTCAGCCGAAAGTGCTTTTCTCACATCCTCCAGTGTGTCCCCCATTCCATACACCACGCCGCCCGGAACCAGCCGGCGGAATTCCGCTCCGCTGTCCACTGCAGTGGTGTCCAAAGGGGTCGCTCCCAGAATGCCCACTCGGTTCTCCTTCTCGGTCACCGACTCGTCCAAGAACTCCCGAAAAAGCCATTGGTAGGCCTTCTCCTGGCCCTTATCGTACAGCTCGATGCCGTTGGTTTCCACCGGCAGAACCGGAATTCCCGTATCTCTCTCCAGGAGCCGCTTCAGCGCCCGGTAATCCGTGGCGATGGTGGCCGGAACCGGCGTTCCGATGAGCCCGATAAATGCAGCATCCATATCTTGCAGGGCCTGCCGAATTTTTCGAATCAGCAGCTCATCCCGTCCAAGAATCGCATCCAGATCTCGAAGGCCCGCACTGAAAATGGCGCTCTTGGCCCCGCCCCACCGGGGTTCGTCGTATCCGCACACGTTGCCCACGCAGCCGCCGGCATCCATGATAATCAGCATCCCGCCGTATCCGAACAGCACCGAAGCCGTTCCGGACTGATCCGGGGAAAAAGGTGAAATATATTTACGAAGTCCTTTCATTTCCGGATCCTCCTATTCCTTCGTCTCATTCATCTCATCGTCGTCTGCCGCTTTTTCGGCAGCCGCCGCTGCCTGCTTCCAGGTTGCCGCCACTTCATTGGCGAAATTCTTCAGTCCGCGGTAACCGAAAGGCTGAATCTCATCGTTCCACTTCACGTTCACGGACTTCGGATAGTAGAAGGCCGCATCCGTACCGATGGAGATGTCCACGTCCTGGTCCCCATCGTAATTCATCATGGTTGGGGAAAGGGTGGAATAGATTCGGAGGGCCGGATTGTATTCTCCGATTTCCCGAATATATGGATAATCCTCTTCCGTAATCGCTGCGAAGACGGATTTTACTTCAAATCCCATTTTCAGAAGCGCCAGTGCCATCTCCAGCGGGTTGCCGTTTACCACCTGGCCCACCGCGAAGGACTTCCCTTTGCAGACTTCCTGCAGTTCCCGTACCGCCTGCTCCGCTTCCCGGTGGTATTCTTCCAGCCGGAATTCCGTCCCCAAAGCGGCGGCGAACAGCTCGTACTGACGGCGAATTCGGTCAATCTGGTAGAGCCGGGTCAGCTCCGCATACGGCATTCCCAGCCGTTCCTCCAATGCAAAAGCCGCCTTCCGGGATTCCGGATTGAGAATCAGGTTAAAGTTGGACGCACCCAGTTCCCGGTATTCCTCCAGGGTCTCACATCGTCCTACTTCCAGCACCCGGTCCAGTCCAATCTGCCCCAGCAAATCGTACAGCTCGCAGTCATCCGCAAGGTGCGTGAAGAAACCCAGCAGATTCACCTGGTTCATCTTTCGCTCTTCCTTCTCCAGAAGGGAATAGATGCTTTCCCGCACCGCCACCATCGGCGGATTCTTTCCCTCTCGCGTCAGCGCATACATGTAGGTCGGCACCACGCGCACTTCACCGTGCAGCGCCTCTTCCGCCTTTCGACAGACTCTCTCCAAATCCGTTCCCAGCAGGGCATCCACGCAGGTAATACACAGCACTACCACCTTCGGCTTCGTTTCGCACACCGCCAGGATTTCTTCAATGGCCTCGGGAATCTCCGACAGATGTCTTCCGGTGACAATGTCCGATTCATCCATCTGGAGAAAAAACATCCGATGGCTGTATCCGCCTTCGTCCGCCAAAATCGTGGTATTTCTTCCACAGCAGGCCGGCGCGATTAGAAGCATGACAGACTCCGGAATCACCAAACCGGCCCGCTTCACTCCGAATCCCTGGGCGCCCGGAGAGTTGTAGGACAAGGTGGCCGGTGAGCTGTATATCAAATGCTCTCCGGACTGAAGTTCCCCGGGAATCCGAAGTTTCGCTGATTTCAGAAGTTCTTCTATTGTGATATAGTAGGCATTTTTCATTACTGTACCTGCTCCTCTTTCCGTTTCTTTTCGTGTTCCTTCAGCAGGAAGTCCGCCAGTTCAAAGAATTTCCCGCTGATTTCGGATTCCGGAAGTCCCTGGACCACCGTCATTCCATCTTCTTCGCATTCGATGATTTCATCGGATCTCGGAATATCACCTACAATAGGAATGCCTGCATTCCGGGCGAATTCTCCCACCTTTTCCTCTTCTCTCGGAACATTTCGGTGGTTGAATACGATTCCTTTTACCGAAGCATATCCCCGGTCCGCAAAATTATCCACCGCCGTGCGAATGTTGTTCGCCGCATAGAGGGCCATCTTCTCTCCGGAAGTGACGATGAGAATGTCCTCCGCATATCCCTCTCGAATCGGCACGGCAAAGCCGCCGCACACCACATCCCCCAGAACATCGTACAGCACGATGTCCGGCTGAAACTTTCGGAAAATCCGAAGATCGTCGATCAAATTAAAGGTGGCGATAATGCCCCGTCCCGCACAGCCGATGCCCGGCGTCGGACCGCCGGTCTCGATACACTGCACGCCGCCGAATCCGGTGCGCACAATATCGTTGATTTCCGGCTCCCGGTCGTGATCCCGGAGGAAGTTCATCACGGGTTCCAGGGGTTCTCCCCCCAGCAGGTTGATGGTGGAATCCGCTTTCGGATCGCAGCCGATCTGCAGGACCTTCTTGCCCCGCATGGCAAAAGCCGCCGCCAGATTGGCCGTTACTGTGGATTTACCGATTCCGCCTTTTCCGTATATTGCAATTTTAATCATACCCCTGCTCCAAACTACATAAAAAATGGACTTCTTCCGAGAAGAAGTCCATTCGATACGGGTCTCCGAGAGCCCCTTATATACTGTATCCGGCACTTCTTCCCGCTTGGTGTTCCTTACGGTCAGTAAGTCTCTGTGCCCTTATTCTAGCACACCCCGGACAGTATTCAAAGCGTTAAGTTTACCACAGATTTCGGCATTTTTTTGTCACAGATTCCATCGTTCTTTCACTGCCCTTTGCCTATTAACACCACATGGTCTCACAGAATTCCGTGCCGGACATGCCGCTGTACTCGGAGCAGGAAAGGAGCAGTCCCAGGTTCCGGTCGTAGACGTAAATGGTATCCGACAGAATGTCGTCTTCGGAGACCACCTCCCGGTTTCCGCTCTCCAGCATCGCCTGAAGTTCCTCCTCGGAGTATTTATCGCTTTCCGGCAAAATGATGAATTCATGAACGGAGCTTGGAATCGCATAGAAATTGCCCCCGGCCATCTCGGCGATTTTTTCCGCAACGCCGGGATAGAACAATGCCACTGCGCCCAGCTGGAATCGGTTGGTGGTGAGGATGTACATGGCATCGTCGTTCATTGTGTAACCTTCTTTTTCCAGCAAGTTCTCCCCTTCCGCATTTCCGTCGGAGAAGGTCATCAGCATCGGCGGATAGTATTCTTCGGACAGCATGAGTGCCTCGTCGATCAATTCGTCCAGCTGATACTCCATCTCCTTCATCATCGGATTGGTAATCCGGCACTGCCAGGAATCCATGTCTTCCACGATAATCTCCACACTGGCGAACATGGTGATGCCCGGCACCACGTCCCGACACGGCACATCCTCCAGATACTTCTCATTCCGGCGCTTGCTCACCACCCGCGCGGATAACTTCACGCCAAAATCCTTTTTCGGGATGCCGTCCATGCCGTTCACCGGCGGCGGTGTCATAATCGCCCCCATCGCATTCCAGGCCAGGGAGCGAGATATGGATTCGATGCTTTCTCCATGCTTATACCCTTCATAAAAAATATCTACGTTCAGTGCCGGGAGGGCATACACTCCCGGCCGTTCCAGCACGATGGCGTAATGGGTGTAATCGTTGGTCTTCACGAACTCCCGAATGGTGGCGTGCACTTCCATCGTCAGATTCTCCTCGAAGTACCGGTTCAATTCCTGTGCCATCGTCTCCGCAAACTGCTTCTTGCTCATCTTTTCCTTTTTTCTTTTCATTTTCATACCTCCTAAATGATCAGCATTGCTTCTGACTCCATTATGGCAGAAAAAAAATTCCCCTTCAGTACACATCGTTCGAGAAAAATCGAGAAATTTGTTCAGTTTGCACAGAAAAGAAAGGACTTTTGTGATACAATTCAAGAAGATTCAACAGGAGGAAGGAACAATGGAAAATACACGGGTGGCCATTCTCGGCATCATCATTTCCGACATGGATTCCGTCGAACCGGTAAACGCGCTGCTGCACGAAAACAGTCCCTATATCATCGGGCGAATGGGACTTCCCTACCGGGAAAAAGGAATCAACATCATCAGCATCGTCATGGATGCGCCTCAGCAGGTCATCAGTACCCTGTCCGGCCGAATCGGACGGCTCAGCGGAATCAGCTGCAAGGTGACCTATTCCAAAGAATAAGATGCAAAAGAGGGACAACACGCCGCCGTGCCGTCCCTCTTCTGTTGTTCGCAGGAGATTCATCTCCGTTCTGCTCATTTCAAATTAGGCAATCCGCCGAATGATTACCCCGATGCGATAATTCGCCTTATACGTGTTCTCGTGAACCACCTTGTTGGCCACACTCTTCGGCCCCACGGAAAAGAAATAGTACTTGCCGGTCTTCGTGTGCTTGTACACCATGGTGTGGTATCCGTCCTGCCAACCCACGATATCCCCCGGCTTCAGGTATCCCTTCTTCACGCAATCCGACAAAGTCATGTTCAGATTGGTCTGCACCAGATAATTCGGCGACTTGATGAAATAATTCTTCGGAATCTTCTGATCGTAAATCTTTCCGTATCCCAGGTAAAAACAGAATCCGGAAGGTTCAAAGCCCGCGTCCTGCAGAGACCAGGAAATGTAGGTGGCGCAATTCACCTTCTTGGCCGCCAAGCCTTTTTTGTAAGTCGTTCCGCCGCCGCCGGTGTTGTACTTCAGATTGTTTGTCTCAATCAAATTCGCCATCTTGAGCAGCGAATTGTACCACGCGGTGAGAGTGGATTTCGGCATCTGCGCCGCCATCGGCTTCTTATTGCTTTGAAGAACCGTCGCATTCACCGATGGGTTGGTTTCCGGCGGTGTAACGGTACTCTCCCCATCCGGATTGGTTCCATTCTCCTTGTTATCCGGAGCAGTACTGTTGTCCTGATTCCCCGTTTGAGTTCCGGTAGTTCCGCTTCCGGACGGTTTTGCCGAGCTGCTGCCGCTGTCCCGATCTTCCTCAACACGCACGGTCTCCGTCAGGTTCAAATCCTTGGAGCTGACGAAATAGAATTTCTTACCGTAGCGGAAACGATACCACAGAGTCATGGACCCCTTGGCACTGGTTTCCAGGCACAGGGAAAGTGAGGTTCCCTTCTTCAAGGTTCCCTTCTTCCGCATCTTGTAACCGGCACCGTAACGGTATGACAGGTTTCGTTTCGCCTTCACCTTCCGGTACTGATACCGCACGTGATCCACCTGATTCACCGGCACATATCCCTTCACACTGCCGCATTTAATGTAGAACCACCGCTGCTTTCTGGAGTAGTTCTTGGTGGTGGTAAAGGTCATGTGTTCCATGGTAATCTTCTTGTTGTTCGGAATCCGGGCCACCTTCTTGGAATGAGAAGAGGCACTTTTCCGCACCACAACACCCGTCCGGCGATTCACCTGTCCGGAAGCCGGTTTCGTGGTAATCTTTATCGTCTTTACCTGCGAATCTTCTGCGGAACTCGCTTCTGCGCCATAGCTTGCCGGTGCAAATGCCGGCCCCAACATGCTGATGACGATCAGGGCAATGCCAAACCACCGCAGGAGCTGCCGCATCCCGACCTGCATTCCCCGGGATTCTCCCCCACATGTTTTTTCTTCCATTTGGTTTCTGTCCTTTCTGAATATGTAAAAAGAGCGCCAAAATAAAATTATTTGTTAACTTAACCGATAAATTTATTTTAGCATATTAAAAGGCGTTGTCAAGACAACGCCTTCTAATTCAACTATTCAGTTTTTCGATAGATTCACCCTATTCTGCAGAATCTGCAGCGGTTTTTTCATTTTCCGGAGCAGCCGCTTCGGTATTATTCGCAGCTTCCTGCTTTTCCGCATCCGCAGATTTCGTCTCTTCTCCGGCTTTCTTGATTTCATGATACAGAATCTTGTTGGTATCGTAATCATAGAGAGCGTAATCGTACTTTGGATTCTTGTTGAACTCCACCAGATAGCACTTGTGCCCTGCCGGAATACCCAGCTCTCCGTACTTTCCGGCTGCCTTCTCGGCATCCGTCAGCTGCGTAAAGAAGATCTGGAACTTATTTCCGTCGATGACACCCATATTGCCCTTATCATCCTTGGCTAGCGCCACGTCCTTTCTGGCACCCAGGTATGCACAGGTTCTGCCGTCTTTGTAGCTGGTGTTCAGGGTACTGTTGGACATACCGGATACATATACGTCCGGGTAGAAGAACAGAATCAATTCTGCCGGAATGGTGGAATCCACATCATGCACGTTCGCGTCCTTCAGCTGCTTCTGCTTTTCCGGATACTTCACAGTTGGAGTTGCCGGGTGACCCTTGTAGTAGTATTCGTATTCGGAACCGTAGTACTTCTTAACGAAAGCGGTAAACTCCGCAAAGTCCTTTTCGGATGTTACTCGTCCGCCCATGAGAACCATGACCTTCTTGTGATTCTTCACCGCATCCGCAAACATGCTGTCGCTGAAATGATACCATGCCTTGAATGCCTTATCGTGTTTCTCCGCCTTCAGCTTATTCAGCTTGTCATTCATGTTGTACTGTTCCATACGGGCCTTTGCCTGAGCCAGGAATTCCGCATCCTGGGATTCAAAGGTACCGTCTTTACGGCCAACCCACCACTTCACGTTATTTGCGGATGCCACTGCCGCATAGGTATACTTTCTGAGGCTGTAGGACTCATGATTTGCAGCATACTTCACATCTCTCGGATCTGCGTAATGTCCCTTCTTCCAAGAGCTCTTGAGAAGCTTCCATTCTGCCTCGGTGGTGTCGTATACGCTCTTGGCATTCTCACCGCCGTACAGCTGGTTGAAGAACACATAGCTGGAACTTCCGTCCGACAGGAACGTTACATCGTAACGGTTCTCCGGCAGCTTCGTCCTGCATGCCAACTCCAGAACACCCTTAACATAGGTGTCTGTCAGATAGATGTGGAACTTGGAATTCTTATTCAACGATCTCAAATCCTGCACGTACTTCCGCATGTAATTCGTCATAGAAGCCACATTGCTGGTGGACATCGGATTTTTCATCTTCGGGTTCTGCTGTACGTTCGGCGGCATCTTGGACCAATTGTAGGATTTCTTTCGGGTCGTTGCGATGGTCGTCGGAATCGGTCTTCCATCATCACGCTTCGTGATATCCCACAGGGACAGGGAGAACTGCAACGGTCCGTAGGTCGCATTCAGCACTGCGATATTGTATTCCTGTGCGATTACGCCGGCATTCTTCACCGTAACAGTCTTCAGTTTTTTGCCTTTCTTGTTGTAGTACTTAACCACGAAATTGTATTTACCCATTGCCGGTGCAGCCATGGTGAAATACTTTTTCTTTGAGGAAATCGAAGAAAGCTTTACAGTCTTGGATTTCTTCTTGGAAGCCTTCTTATCGCAGTACATATAAGCCGTTGCCTTAATCTTATAGACCTTTTTCTTCCCCTTCACCTTCTTCAGTGTCTTCACGCCCGGAACGTATACATTCACGGTCTTGTAATCCACCTTCGCCTGTTTTACCTTTACCGTATAACGACCTGCCTTCTTGGAATAGGTCTTCGCGGTTACTGCCGGCGCCTTGCTTTTGGTCTCTGCCGCTGCCTGAAAGGATGCCACGTTAAACGGAATCACGCCCAAGCAGAGTGTCAGAATCAAAGCATAGACCAGGCCTTTTCTTTTGACATTAGTCATACTTTCACCTTCTCTCATAAACCATAAGAAATAATCCACAACGAATACTATTTTCTCCCTTTTGCGAATTGGGACCGAAGCTCTTTTCTGTAACGGAATCCGGATGCCAGTCTCGTCTTGAAAGTATTCTTATAAAAACAGATTTTCTTGTTTCTATACTTGACAATGTACCTTCCCGAAACAAAAAATGATTCCTTATGCTTTCGGCTTACTCCCACCGATTCGTCAAAATTGGGGTTCAAGGTAATCGCATCTTGGTTAAATTCTAGAGTAAACTGCCATTTAATGCAAGGAAAAATCGGTATTTCAACTTTGAAACTTCCAATCTCTGCCACGTGTTCGCCGACGTAACCCGCGACAAACCCGGCTTTTCCGTATTCTAAATGAATCGGAATGCGTTCTCCCTGATTGGAAGACATGAATATCTTTTTCTGAGCATGGGGAAGGCAATCCTTCACGAGACCTTCAATGCAAGCCGTATTCCCATCCAATTCAATCGCGGTAACTTTCAGAACACTGGGAGCCGTGAGATTAATCAGTCTCAAATCCTTATAATACAGAACTCCATTCTGAAGCGTCATCTCATCCTGAATTTGGAAGCCATACTTCAACAGGAACAGATAGAGCCGCCGGTATTGATTCAAGCCGTCGCGTGTAGACAGAATCTCATCATCGATATATTCCAACGTCTGCTTCATCACTTGAACATAAGCATTTCGTTCTTCCTCATTCAGCTTTCGAATTGCCTCCGGAATGTACTTCCGCCACTGTATGTCGTAACGAATCAGGTGCTGAACATACGCAGGAACAAAGCCATATTTGTTCTTTGAATATTCTATCAGATGCAAATAATAGTTTTGGGGAATATCCAAATAAAACTCTTTTTGCATTCGTATGGTTCCGGTTAAAGAGTCGCTCGTTTCAAATCGGCGATAAAAATACGTCGAGTCTGCACATATTCCGAGCTTCAGGCGTTTCAGAATTACAAAAGCATTGAACAACGCATCTTCTGCGGTTTGCAGACGCCCGTCAAATCGCACATCCTGAATCGCTTCGCTTCGAAACACGGAATTTCCGATTGCCGATTGAACGTATTCCGGATTCACCTTAAGATCGATTACTTGATTTCCGTTTTCGAAACGCCAATTCAGAGCATGTTCTTTTCCATAAAAATCCCCCACATGTTCCAGACGGCAAACGCATACGTCAAAGGCATCCTCTTTTTGTTTAAAAAAGCAATACACATTTTCCAGCATGGTCTGAGAATAGTAATCGTCAGAATCCAGAAAAGCCGTATATTCTCCTTCGATTTTTTCCATTCCGCTATTTCTTGCGCTGGCAACCCCACCGTTTTCCTTGTCAATGTATACGATATTTTCCGGAAAACGCTGAAAATATTTTTCGCACATTTCGCCGGAATTATCCTTGCTTCCATCGTTTACCAGAATCAACTGAACGTTCTCTTTGAATCCGATAGACTGCTTTATAACGGATTCGATGCACTCTTCCAGAAATGCCTCCGCATTATATACCGGTACGATAATTGAAAACTTGTATTTATTCAAGCTCTCCCTCCTCTTGCGTCTCTATTACTTCCAAAAGCGAAATCTGAACTTTCTCGATGACTGTTTTTCGCCGATGTAAAAACGATTTTTTTCCGGATTGTTCACGAGCTCCTGTTCGATAACCATCAACCTGTCCTGAGAAGTCTTTTGCTTGCACAAGTGAGAATCAACGCTTTTTAAATTATATTTAACTTCTTCAGATTCGTATATCCATTGATCCGAATCCATTCTCTTATACTTTTCGGATTTCTTTTTTCCGTAATTATGAACGCACTCTTTGGAAAAGAAAACTCCTTTTTTTATTACTTTAGCAGGATTTCCGGCCGCCACGGTATTCGAAGGAATGGCTTTGCCGGAAACGACTGCACCGCCCCCGATTACCGAACCCGAGCCGATAGACGTTCCTTTTAGCAGCAGCGCACCTTGACCAATCCACACGTGATCCCCCATCAGTACGGACCTGCTTTCATTGATCCGTTCTTTCGTTTCACAGCTGTAAAGAAGGTGCGGATCCGCCGTTCTCACGTATATTCCGAAAGAAAAAAGGCCATCATCTCCGATAATGATATTTTGTCTTTCCGATGTTATCAGCGTAGCCCTTCCGTTGAAATAATTATCCCGCCCGATATATATGCAGGTATTTGAATATGCATGTACATTCAATCGGTATACGTGCTTATTTCTGCTGAGATATACAATCGCATTATCTCCTTCCAGTACTATTTCAGAATCACGTATGTTTACCCCGTCTTCGATGACAAGGATGCTGTTTTTTCCGGTAAAGCGAATGCTCGTGCAATCATCCATCGTGGACTTTTCCGGATTGACATACACGGTGTTTTCCCGGAGCTCCTGTCCAAACTCAGTTAATTCTTCCATCTAACCGTTCCCCCCACTTATCTTTATAAAGCCATTCATTGAGTATTAAATCATATAGCGTCCGCCGTGACCGATATGGTTCAGGTACACCATCTGGGATCCCATATGGAGAACCAGAAGCCCGATGCCAACGACACCGTAGGCGATTTTCAGATTTTTCTTTCCCTTGCAGAATTCCGGATCGTACAGGTTCTCGATGAACTTTGCCATGCTGATGACGAACATCAGATATACCGCAACCTTCTTTCCCCAGGCAAAATTACCGTGAGTCGCTCTCGGACCGCTTTCCGAGAAGGTGAAATGTTCCGCATATCCCCACAGCACCGTCAGCCAGCCCACCGCGTATTCCGGTTTCTTTAGTGACTTCAGGTTAAAAGCAAGTACGAACAGCGGGAATGCCAGTCCGGCAATAATACTCAGCGTAATGGAGAAATCCTGATTGAAATACGCCCGCCCCAGATCGATGACCACCTTGGAGGCTTCTTTTCCCGCTTCCACAGACGCCTGCTGGGTATCCTTTCCGAACAAGGTCTGATTCAGCATCAGAAAATAAATGCAGGACGGAAGCATGGTGAGCCCCATAATTACCACCTGCCGGAAGCGGTACGCCTTGGATACGATGCGGCAATCCCTTATCTCCGATACGTCGACGGTACGGAAAACATCCGCCAGCAGCACCATCGCCGCCGCCGGGAAGAATGCCATGATGAAACTTGGTTTTGCCCAGGCGGACAGCAAAAAAGTCACCGCCAGGAGAATCCAGAATCTTATGGAAATCCCTTCCATGTAATTCTCGTATACCTTATAGAAAACCAACAGTGCAAAAATGGAGAACACCGTTACCATAATCTGAGTCGGATTCTGCCAAGCATATTTGCTCTGAGTCTTTGCGTAGAAATACGGCATGAACTTCGGGATGTAAATCGGTCCGGTGTACAATGCCACCAGCGAAAGTACTTCCGCCGGAATCCGGGTCTTGGTGATTTCTTTCGTGAAGAATCGTATCAAAAGGTAGTTCCCCACCACCGTAAAGAGCACCAGCAAGCCGATTACCGCGGCGATTCCCCAAGGGCTGGCAGTCACCTTGTCCATGTATTTCACTAGAAATCCAATCATCCGGTAGGTATACTGGTCCCGTCGGGCAATGTTCAGGTGAAGTGCCATATCCGAAAAATATTTTCCGTTATACAGAATACTCTGCCGATATGCCAGCAGAGTTTCCATCGCAAATGTCAGCGCCAGACAGATACCGAACACGATATCTGCCGGACGCTGCAGCCGTTCTAATTTATTTTTTTCCATTCTCGTCCACCTTGCATACAATCATTCGCAGTTTGCCGTTGCTGTCCGGCGGAATGGAGTTGGACCATTCGAAGTCGATATCCATATGATGTTTGAACTTTTTGTTCAAAGCCTCATCCAATTCTTTTTCGATCTGTTCCAATGTCTTCAGGGATTCCTTGCTCTGAACGCACTGAACCACGATATGAGTGTAGGAATCCTGCACGAAACGAATCTGAACCACGTCCTCGCAATGTGCGATAATCGGAGCGATTTCAAAGAAAGTGGTCACCTCGCCGGTGTCGTAGCGGAAGAAGTCGTTCATCCGTCCCTGAAGACTGGTAACGTAACGAACGCCGTCCCGCACTTCGGAAATGGCCTTATCGCCAATCTTATAGTTAATCAGCGGAATATCCGTCTTGAACAGCGGGGTGATTACCACAGAGCCCGCATCGGCCAGCCGGTCGTTTTCGTCATAAATATTGATTGCATATGCATCGTAGTGAATGATGTGCTCCGGGCTGTCGAAAAGCTTCAACATGCAGGAACCGGTTTCGGCGCTGCCGTACGCATCGATAATTCCATCTCCCAGAATTTCCTTGAACAGCTTTCTGGCTGCCGGATCCGTCATCTCGCCGGAGGCGCAGAAGAATTTCGGCTGCCAAATATCGCTGTGATTCTCCTTGCAATACAGACAGAGACGCATCAATTCCGTCTTGTTCATGTACAGAAAATCCGGTTTGTACTCGTTTACCTGCTTGATCATGTCCTCTTCCGGCGCGTACTGATTCAGAAAACCTCTTCGGAGGATGCCGAATTTCTGCAGGAACGTATCCGCACCGGCGGAAGTACTGTGAGCACTCTTCCGGCTCATGGTCTTTCCGCGGAATGGGTTGTATCCCGCCATGCACATTACCCGGAACCAGTCGGCCATCATGAAGGCCTTCTCCTTTGGAGAATACAGGAGCATCAGCGGCTTTCCGGAAGAACCACTGGTGGTGTCATGGAACCAATCCTTGTATTTCGGCTTTTCCGCTTCCTCGTTCATCCAAGCGCGAAGCTCGTCCTTGGTGAGAGGCGGCAGCTTCACCAAATCCTCCGCAGTACGAATATCCTCCGGCTTTACGCCGGCTCTGTCGAAACGCTCCCGATAGAATGGGATCCGGTACGCCTTCTTCATGAGCTTGTGAAGGCGCTTCTCCTGAATCTTCTTTAGGCGAATATAGTCGTCTCCCTTCGGATACTTTCTGTTCAGCTTCATCAGGTCAAAGAACAGAAATACGTTTACCATTTTTTTCTGTAGCTTATCCAGCATTTAATTTCTCCTCCTATTTCCACACCAGGTCACGGGTTGTACCGGCCGATTCGCATTCTACATGCAGAATGTCCTGTATGTGTGCGACTCTCTCCAGCCATTGCTCCTCAGAATTCGCTTCCACAATCAACGCCAGCCGATTGGTCTTGTTCAGCTTCTCCACCGGAACGTCCATTCCGATATGCAAATTATCCAGTTGATTGCGGTGGACATACGGCAATGCTTTCACTTCCTCCAACCCCGAGATGCTCTTCACCGTTCCAAAAGGTACGTAGAAGGCCTTGTAGCCGGAATACTTTCCGGTAGCTTTCGATTGCGGCATTTCTTGAAGCTGTCCCAAAGCAATGTCTACCAGGAACTTCTCCACGTTAATTCCCGTTTCCAAGGAAATCAAATCCGATGAGATGTACACGCCGCCGCCTCTGGCCGCCGTCTCCAGCAGGTAGATTTCGTCGCCGTCCATGATAAATTCGCTGTGGGTCAACCCCTGCTTCAGCCCAAAGGCTTCGATGATTTCCCGATTTCGCTCCAGCACGCGCCGGACCGTCTCCGGATTCCGTACCGACGGTGTTCGGCGGCTTTCCGCCGCATAAGCGTTCTCAATATCAAAGTAATGGGTGTCGCCGATAATCAGATTGCGGAACGTTCCGTCAAAAGCCATCCCTTCCACAAAGAACTCCATTCCCATGGCCATCTTCTCGATGATTACTTCTCCGTTGGAAGAAAAACCGGCACTCTCGTCAAAATACTTTCGGATATCCTCCTCCGAATCGCAGGAATAGATTCCCCGGCTTCCCTGGGAGTCCAGTGGTTTGATGATGACCGTCGTTCCCTCCAATTCTCGCCAAAAGGACACTGCATCCTCCACGGAAGCTACGGTGCGGTTCGGGAGGCACGGAATTCCCGCTTCTTCCATCACGTCCCGCATCCTCGCCTTGTCGGTAAAAAGAAGTCCCGTCTCGTAACCGATTCCCGGTAATCCCATCTGTTCCGCCACGTAAGCCACGGTGCGAACGGAGATGTCCGTCTGATCCGTAATGATTCCGTCAATTTTCTGTTCTCTGCAGAAGTTCAGCGCTGCTTCCTGATTTCTCACATCGATGAGGCAGCGCTCCTTGATGTAGGGTTCAAATGTTTTGTCTATTACCGGTGCAATCAGCACCACGTCGTTTTCTTTTGACGCTTCCTGAACCAAAGGAAGCTGGAAATCACCGGCTCCCACGATTGCAATCTTTTTTCTTCTCATTATACCAATTCTTTCTGTTTTTTTAACGTCACTGGGTCTATTGTATCACACTTTGGAAAAGGCGAACACAGCGAAATCGCATAGGACGATGTCCTATGCGATTATTAAATTCTTTATGCAATTCAACTAATAACTGACTACTCGAGTCTTAGTCGGAACGTGCTTATAAATCCACTTTGCCTCACCGGTGAACATTCTGGCACAGCCCTTGGTGTTCGGCTTATCCTTTACCGGCTTCAGCATCTTATGAGTTCCTTCTCTCCAACATACCGTATGGAATGCGTTTCCTCTTCCGGAAGATCCCTTCTTTCCAAATGCCGACAGATACTTGTAGTAATATCTCAGGCCCTTATTGGTAACACGATGGCGATCGTATTGCTTCCGAATTAGGATATAGTTCATATTGGTCGGTGTCGGATGTGCAAACGTACCGGACGAACAGCGATAAGTCTTCTTGAGAGCCCATTTGCTGTGCTTATTCGCTCTCTTGAACACGTATACCTTCTGGGTGTACTTGCTGAGCCAAATCAAATAGTTGGTGGAACTCTTGAACTTCTTCTTGTTCACGTAGTTCTCCTTCACGCTTCTGCTCCAGTCATTAGACTTTCCGGCAACGTGATTCTTCAGCTTGATGGATCTAAAGTTTACCCAACCTTTTTTCTTCAGTTTCTTGTCATCAAAATATACCCGCTTTACCACACCGTACTGCGGAACCACCTTCGGGCTCTTCTTTTTGATTACGACGGTCTTTCCCTTTGGGAGATAGCCGATTACCTTCTTGCTCTTTGCGGATTTGTAAATCGGAATCCGCTTTTTGGCCTTCGCGGTGAACCAGTAATTCCGTACCGGGATTGCAAGATAATTTCCGGCAGTGACTTTTCCGCTCTTTACGAAATCCGAAGCGGCTGCATCTGTGGTGCTTGCCGCCTGGACCCAGTAATAATAGGAGCCGCCCTTTCTCCGTTCAGAGAAAGAAGTTCCGGTTACGGTCTTCAGCGGCTTGCTCGGACGAGTGGCTTTCGTATTGCGATATACGTAATAACGGTCTGCACCCTCAACCTTGTCCCAGGTTACCTTAATCAAGTTATCCTTCTTTGCACAAGTTGCCTTCAAATCGGTGACTTTTTCCGGGAAATTCACGGAATAGGTCTCCTTCGACTGAAGAATGACTTCCTTTGCCGAAGCATCCGTGGCTTTCGCCTTAAGGCAGTATACATGGCCGTCTTCCACTGCAATCGTTGCCGGGCTTCCAACCTTAGTACCTGTGGATACTGCAACATTTTTCGTCTGATCGAAGACATCAAAAGTCTGTGCCTTATATCCGGCAGTGGCGTTCAGTTCACACTGAACGGTTACCTTCTTCTTTCCGGATAGGTTCAAATACAGGCTGTTACTCACCGGAGCAACCGTCATCTTCAGCGCATCCGTCACCACTTCTGAAGAAGCGGTGGTTCCGGAAGCATTCGGATTGGTATTTTCATCCTCCGCCGGAGCTGCTGCCCGGTCTTCATCTTCTGCAGTAGATTCTTCTGCCTTTGGTGTGTCATCCTGCACTGTTTCGCCGGTCGGCGTCGTAGCATTCGGTGTATCCACGTCTGCAAATGCAATCGCACCTTCCAACAAAGTGCCCAGACACATAATCAATGTTAAAAGCAAGGCTACGTACGCTACGGCTTTCTTTCCGTTCTTCTTAAACATACATCTTCCTTTCTCATCAAGTTGACAAATTCATTTCCTTATTCCCATGATTGTAGCACAATGGGGCCAAAACCTCAACAAGAAAACTACCGCAAAGGTATTATATAAAACCTTTGTTGAGACTTATTTCTTTTTCTTATTGGATTTCATGAACTCCGTGTATCTCGGCAATACTTCTGCCGGATCTCCCTGTTCAATCATCTCCCCGTCGTTTAGCCAAAGCACCTCATCACACAGTTCTTCAATCGTACTCAAACTGTGGGAAACGATTACCACCGTACGCGTATCATCGGAAATGAGTTCTTTCATCTTATTGTAACTCTTCTCCTTGAAGCGCTGGTCTCCCACACTCAGTACTTCGTCAATCAGCATGACGTCCGTTTCCAGAATTGCCGTAATCGCAAATGCCAGTTTCGAATACATACCGGACGAGTACGTCTTTACCGGGCGATCGATGAAATTACCGATATCCGCAAAATCGATAATTTCTTTTTCTTTCTCCGCAATCTGTTCCTCGGAAAAGCCCAACAGCATGCCCGAAAGGTATACGTTCTCCCTTCCGGTCAGCTTTTTGTTAAAACCAACACCGATGGACAGCAGGGACACCCGACGTCCGTGCAGGTCAATCGTCCCCTCATCCGGCGAGAAAATTCCCGCAATAGCCCGGAGCATGGTGGATTTACCGCTTCCGTTTTTGCCGATGATTCCCAGAATCTTTCCCTCTTCCAAATCGAAGCTTACACCCTTGAGGGCTTCAAAAATTTCAACTTTGTCTTTCAACCGCATCCAACTGGATCGAATGGATGTTTTCTTGAGGCCGCGGTAGCAAATATGTAAATTTCTCACCGACAGCGCAATTTTCTTCTCATTATCACTCATTAGATCACCTTCGCGTAACTGTTTTCATTCTTATGGATTAAATGAATGCCGATCACATTCAGAATCAACGCAATACCAAGCCATACCAGCAGCCATTTGAAACTCGGGAGCTGATTGTACAGCATCGTCCGACGGAGTTCGTTCATCAGCATCGCAATCGGATTCACGCGAAGCAAAATGAAGCATAAAGTTCCTGCCAGCCGTTCATTGATATTATAGAAAATACCGGAAAGGTAGAATACCATCCGCAGCAGCACGTTCGTCAGGTTTGCCAGGTCGTTCACGGTAACTCCGTAGTTCATCAAAATCATTCCGATTCCGAAAGTCAGCACATAGAGAATCGCTGTAATCGGAATAAAGAAGATAATATGCCAACTCAAATGCACTCCCTGAGCGAACATCAGGCAGAACGTGATAATCATGGAAATGCCCATCTTAAACAGATATGTGTAAGATTTTGCCAACAAGAGAATATACTTTGGAATATATACCTTCTTGACCAAATCCCGGTTGCTGGTAATCAGTTTCACACTGCCCTTCACCATGCGGTTGAAAAAGTCCCACGCAGTCAAGCCGATAAATACAAAGGACGCAAAATACGGCGTCTTGTTATGAAATACATATCCAAAGATAAACGTATAAATCAGCATAAAGCATACCGGTTCGATAATCCACCACAACCAGTTCAAGTAGGAGTCCGCAACTTCACTCTTGAGCTCTGCCTTCGCACTTCGAATTGCATATTTGTGATACTTTTTTATATTCGAAAAAAACTTATTCATGTACCCACCTTTTAAAAAAACGTTAACATAAACCACGCTATTATAACGCATAAAGCCACTTATTTCAACTATATGAATCAAATGTCTCGCTTGACAATTCGGAAGTTTCGAGCACTCTAAATTTATTTTCTTTTATTACTTGAAGCTACTGAATTTCTACCGTCTTTTTAAAGACGTCCATTTTCATCTGACCGTTAATCTTCACCCGATATACGGACCACGGCAAGTCCGCACGTGTGGAATTTCGATATCGGCCAAAATTAAAGCCCAGACGATAGTGGCTTCCCTTGAATGCCGTAACGGCCTCATCGGAAAAGTAACCGTACGGCCAAGCCATGTACCGATACTCCGGATTGGTCTTTGCGAAATCTTCCTTTAATTCTTCATAGCTCTTCTCAAATACCGCCATCCGATTGTTTTCATAGTGATGAAGATTATATGTATGACTCTGTATCATGATATTCGGATATTCAACCTGTATTCTCTCAATCAAGTCTGCACCCATGAAATGCCGCGTAGCGTCATCAAAATAGAATGAAGTGACAGGCTTAATCCTCGATTCCACGACGAATGCCGTTGCCTTAAATCCGTATTTCTTCAAAATCGGAGCTACCCGATAGTAGAATTCATAATCACCATCGTCGAAAGTCAGCACGATGCTCTTTTTCTTCACCGTGCGTTTTCCCCTATACCAACTATAATACTCATCCATAGACAGCGTTTTATAATCGTGTTCGTATAAGTATTCCATCTGTTCCTTGAAATCCTTAACAGATGCTACCCACTGATCATCCGGATAATTCGTTTGTTTTACCTTGTCGGAAACGATTCTATGGAATGTCAGCACCGGGATTTCTAACGCTTCATCCGTATTTCCCGGAATCATAATGCCCGTCTTCGGATCGAAACAGTGTTTTTTCTTTTTTCCGTTTATTGAAACCGTTTTCCATCCGGTGACCTGTTTTCCGTTCTTATCGTACCAACGGTTCCCTGCCTTGAATTTAACCAAACCGGTTTTCATTGCGCCCTTTGAGTTAAAATAGTACTTTTCATTCCCAATGGTTTGAGAATACCGCTTCATGAATCCGTTTTTCTTATCAAAATAGTACTTGTTTTTTCCTATCTTTTTCCAGCCCTTTGCCAGCTTGCCCTTTTTTACACAGTAGTACTTTCTTCCGGCACGGGAATGCCATCCTTTTTTCCATTTTTTCAACACTTTATTGGAAACGTACTTACTTTGAACACGCGTCCTTGTCGCACCGTAACTGTTTTGATTGCCAATCGGCATGCAGACAAAGCTCAAGATTAAAACAATACAAGTAAAAAACTTTTTCATTGAAATCATTCCCCCAATCTCAAAGTACATTGACGCAGACTACGCTTTTACCGTTTGCCTTTAATACATCGTTTCATGTATGAAAAAGGTTTCAGCAGCCAGCGCCCCAGCCGGAAAGCTCGGGAGTTTCGAATTCTTTTTATCTCCCCCTGAAGACGCTTTTTTTCCTGCTGTAAATCCTTCTTTTCTTTTTTCAGCGTCCGAATCGTTTCCTTTTGGTCCGCAATCTTCGCCTTATACTTCTCCGCTTTTTCTCTGTGCTTCTCCTTCAGACTGTCAATCGTCGACCGATCTTTCTGTTCTCTCTGTATGCGAGGAAGAATTGCCGCCTCAAAGAATATTCGCTCTTCCGGTCTGCATTGCCGGAGGAATACCTTCTGATTCTCCTCATCCAATTCCAGATAGGTATTTTTCACAAATTCGTGGCGAAATGCCAATTCCTGAATTACCGCCGATTCACATTCCGGAAAATCATATCCAAAATCCCGAACCAATTTGTAATCCAGAATCAGGCTTCGAAACGCACTCTTGCACCGATGCACCGTTGTCGGGCGATGCTCCAGAGAATTATCCCGAATCCGCCTTTTTACCAACACTTCATTCAATGCCATCACGCGTTCCGCCCGCAGAAGCACTTCAAATGTATACGGAATATCCTCAAAAATAATCCCGGGCTCAAAAGAAAAATGATTCTTCTGTAAAAAATCACGGCGAGCCATTTGCAGAAATACATTTACACGGTATTCCAGCTGTGTTTTGAATAAAAGAAGCATTTCCCGGCCGCGGATAGGTTCCTTCGGGTATTCCCTTTTTCGCATGGGCTGATTCACCCGATTGTTCTTCCACCGCTCCGCAGCAATCTCATTTTCGAAATAATTCTCATAGGTGAAAAAGAGTACGTCCAGGTTCTTTTCTCTGCAGAGAGTAAGCCCCTTCTTCAACACCTCGGAGCAATAGTAATCATCGCTGTCCAGATAGCAGATGTATTCCCCTTTCGCTTTTTCAAGGCCCAGATTTCGGGCGACGCCGACCCCGGAATTCTCTTGATGGAAGACCCGAATGTTCTCATATTTTCCGGCATAATCATCCAGCATCTGCCCGGATTCGTCGGTAGATCCATCATCCACTGCAACAATTTCGATGGATAATTCTTTTTCTGCCAAAACGCTGTTGATGCATTCTTCCAGATACTGCACGTTATTGTACACCGGAAGAATTACGCTGATGTTGTATTGTTTTTCCATGATGTCTCCAGCCTTTGTCTCAATAAAACAGCTTTTTTATTCGAATTCTTTGTGGTAGAACCGAGAGTTCTTTCCTAATTCCCGATTGAATTCATCATATTCCATTTCCTCGGACAAGGTTTTCTTCGAGGAGAACAGGTTTGTCCCAAGGCCCAGTCGATTTCCTTCAATGGAATAACCCATGGAAGACAGAATGGTCGGGAAAAGGTCCATCGTGGCGGCCGTCCGCTTCTGATTGATTTTCCGGAAAGGAGATGCGGAATTGATAAATACATCAATCGCCTCTCGGTTTCCTTTGTCCACTCCCTGCACCAGTTTCTTATCCATTCGCGGATGATCTCCCAGGATGACGATGGTGGTGTTCTCATAGAAATCCTGTGCCTTACACCAATCCACAAATTCTTGTACTTGCCGATCGGCACATGCCACCACGTTGGCAGTTTTGCTTCCGTTTCCCGTCGGACATTTCTGGCACTTGTATCCGCCCACATGATGGGTATCCACCGTCAGCATCGTGCAGTTGAAAGGCTTGTCTTCATCCGCTAACTTGAGAATTTCATTCTTTGCCGCTTCATAGGTTCTGAAATCCTCCATTCCCCACCAGACTTTATAATCCTTGTCGATATACCCGGCATCGATTGCGGAATAGTAGTCGAAAATCTTGTAATTTCCGTGTTCCCGGAACAATTTCTTTTTGCGGCCAAATGTGGAGTCCGAACCGCAGATGAATTCCTGATTGTATCCCTGCTTCTCCAAAATATCGCCTAGCGTGGTTACTCCTTTTGCGAATTTCTCATCCTTACTGTTTCCTTCATTTTTGTTCATTCCCATATTGAAAGCAAATGGAATTCCGGAAGAAGATGACAGAAGAGAGGCCGTCGTCCAGGTCGTACCGGATGGATTGTGCGTTCCGGCCATTCCTTTTCGATCTCCAAAGGCGATGTTCTCTTTCTGCAAATTATAGAGATTCGGCATCAGGTTGTGATTCTGATACCCTCCCAAATCCTTTGACGCATAGGTGGTTTCCATACTTTCTATATATACGATGATAACATTCCGCTTCTTCTTCCGTGTGTTCTGAATCTGAACAGAGGATGGAGCGACGTATTTTTCATCATATATTTTTGTATAGGTTAGTTTCGAACGCACAAAATCCGATACTTCCAACACTTGATCGGCATACGCATACACCGGTTTTGCTAGAAAAATGCAGATTAAAAGAATGGTCACATGATAAACCCCTCGAAGGGCGTACCCCCACTTGCTTCGCACCCACCGGTACTTCGGCGTTGCTTCTTCTGTTTCGTGCTTTGCCGTTTCCGTCTGAACATCGTGCAGGCCCTTGCTTTCGTCCACCCGGACTTTTCTTCGCCCCACTCTTCGGAATAGAATCAAGTCCGCCAGAATGAGCAGTACCACAATAATCGTCGCTTTAATCAGATCCGATTGGCATTCCTGAAGTGCCTCGTTCATGAAACTGGTATCCGCTCCGGTCAACCCCAGATTAAAAGTGTACACAATTTCCCGGAACCGCGTACCGAATGTAACGTCGTACCAATCCGTCAAGGTACGACCGGCCACAACGAAATACAACAGAAAAGCGATAAATCCATAGTAGAAAACGTACAAAACAGATTTTATTGTCGTCTTAATTATCTTCTTCATTTTACAACCTTATCAAAAGTATACTGTATCTCTGTAATGGCACTTGGATTATAGGCCACCATCACCGTGTCAATTTCCGGATGATTCCGAATGTAATCATATAAAGACTCGGTTTTATAATGTCTCAAATCCAACGTGGTGACATTCTTTGTGTACAGGGATAAATACGGCATCAACGCACAGGAAAAAGAATCCCGTATCAACAGAATGTGTCGGTCATTTTTCACCTTCTCATTTGTCACCCGCTCTTCCGGATGATCTCCTCCGGAATATGTCGCGTAGGTATTCACCCGAAATGGATCTTTTTCTAAATTCTCCGGCACAATAAACGCTGTTTTAAAATTACCGGTCCGCTCTACGGATTTTTCCGCTTTCGGCATACGATATCGAAACTGATTGTCAAATTTCGGAATCAGCATGTCGAAATCATCCATTCCTGCATAAGTGCTGCCGATTTTCTTTCCAATGGCACCCAAAAACAAGTTGGAATAGTGCTCTTTCTGATAATTGTTCAAATTCCGATATTCCGGATGATCTTTCCACTTCGAATCCACTTGAGATAATTTCTTGGAAATTTCTCCTGCCGCCCACAGTGCAGTTGCCGGTTTCCAGTGCTGGTCTGTTCGGAAAAAGCATTCTGTAGATTTTATGTGCTCTTTTTCCATTATGTCCCGAACATCCATTCGCTGCACAGATTTCCTATCAAGCACCTTCAGAATTTCATCCGCATTTTGATTTCCGTACTCCGGAACTCCTGCCGGATATTCCCCCTCTTTCTGTGCCTTGCAGGGAAGCTCTACATAAAGGAAATTCTTTCCCTGTTTTTCAACATACCGGGATAATTTCACCACGTTATTCGCATACGTATTCAGTTCTCCCGGGGAACTTTTCCGAAAGCTATACATCAGCATTCCATTATTCAACCGATACCAATCCTTCTCCAAATCACCGGTTTTCCCCACTCCTTTTTGGAACAAGCCGTTTAGATTAATCCATTGATTTCGATTTGCTAAATTTAATGTGATTGTGTTTGAAATTTCCTCCAAGGATTCTTTGTTGAAGCCGGTTATTTGACCGCTGCTGCCCAATGCCTCCGTCTGAGGCTGATGACTATTTTCCGTACCATTAAATGAATCCCATACATTCATTCCGGTACGAATCCCGAAGAACAGCAGAAAACAAAGAAATATCACTGCAATGACTCGATTTCTCATGATTTCTCCTTTCTTCTTCTTTAGAAATTAAAGTAAATAAACGGATTGTAGCTTCCGATGACGATATACGATACGGACACCAGCAGAATTCCGACGATGAATATGCCGGAAATCACATCCGCGGCCCATTTTCTTTTAGCGGAAACGCACTCTCGCTTCATTCGCTTTCCCAGCCACGAAACCCACGGCAAGGATCCCGCAATCGCCGCCAACCAGAAGTATCGGTACTGGGTTAGATAAAAGGTTCCCGGTGCGGAGAGTCCCCAACCATCGGCACCGAACATGCAGCTCATATAATGCAGGGCATCTCCCAGACTGTCTGCTCGGAAAAGCACCCATTCCATGATGACAAAGAACATGGTCGCGATATACTTCAACGGATTCATCCAACGGTATTTTGCCTCCCTATGGAGGCCCAGCTTCTTCTCCGTCACCAGAAGGATGAAGTACGTCAGTCCCCACAGGATGAACGTCCAATTCGCCCCGTGCCAGATTCCCGTCAGAAGCCATACCACAAAGAGATTGAAAATGTGTCTGGCTTCCGTCTTCACCCGATTTCCGCCCAACGGAATGTAGACATAATCCCGGAACCAGCTAGACAGGGAGATGTGCCAGCGCCGCCAGAATTCCGTAATGGAACGGGAAACATACGGATAGTTGAAGTTTTCATCGAAATGAAATCCGAACATCTTTCCCAGGCCGATGGCCATATCCGAATATCCGCTGAAATCGAAATAAATCTGGAAGGTGTAGGCCAATGCTCCCAACCAGGCCATTCCCGCCGTCAGCGGGATGTCCGCACCGAACCATTGCACCGTTCCGTTTCCGAATCCAAAGGAGTGATCCGCAATCAGCGCCATGTTGTTGGCCAAAAGCACCTTCTTGCCCAGGCCGATAATAAACCGCACCACACCGTCGGAAAAGTCCTGCACGTTCTCTTTTCGGTTGTTGATCTGGTCCGCGATGGTTTCATACCGCACAATCGGTCCGGCGATGAGCTGCGGAAAGAAAGAGATGTACAGGCCCACATTCAACAGATTCTTCTGGGCCTCTCCCCGACCCCGGTACACATCGATTACGTAGGATATCGCCTGGAACGTGAAAAAAGAAATACCGATTGGCAAGGCGATTTCCGGCACCTTCCAGTGTGCGTGAAAGAGCAGGTTCAGGTTTTTCACCGTAAACGCCAGATATTTGTATATGAAAATAATCGTCAAATTGATAAAAACATCCAGTGCAATCAGCCATCGCACATTTTTGTTTGCTTTGTGCTTTCCAACCAGCAACCCAAAGAACCAATTCACCAGAATGGATGTCATCATCACCAGTACGAATCGCGGTTCACCCCAGGCATAGAAAAACAGACTGGCCAGGCACAGAAATACATTCTGCGCCCGCCGGCTGAACTTAAGTCCGTAATTTACAAGCAGTACTACCGGCAGGTAGATAAATATGAATACGTTACTTGAGAATAACAACTTTTTTCCTCTTGTTCCTTTCAACTATTCTTTCAAAAGCTTCTCTAAAACACGAGCCAACCGCTCGCTGCTTTTTCCGTCGCATGCAGACATATAACGATTTCTGAAATCTTGTACCGTCGCAACATCTTTAAACTCACCTTTGCAGATATATTGTTCTAAGTCCCCATAATTTCGGAACATTTTCCCCGGAAGATCTTTTTCGTAATCCAAATAGAAATCCCGATTGTACTCATCGTAATCGTAACAATAGAACACCATCGGCTTATCGAATAGCGAAAATTCAAAAATTACAGACGAATAATCCGTAATCAGCAAATCCGCAACACACATCATCTCGTTAGTAGTGAAGTCCTCCACCTGGATGATGTTCTCGTACGAACCCGGCACAATTCGGTTCTGCATCACCGGATGCGGGCAAATTAAGAACACCTGATTCTTCTTTAAGGAATGACTTAACGACTCAAAATCCATCTCCGGACGGAAACCATGTTTATCCTGTCCCTTTCCATCCCGAAAAGTTGGCGCATAGAGGATAATCTGTTTTCCTGCCAAATTCGGGTGTTCGGTTAAAATTCTTTTTCTCACCTGTGACATATATTCCGCATCGAGAAGCTTATCGGTGCGGGGAACTCCATAGGCCTTCACCCGCTCTTCTTCAACACCGAACGCTCCGGCATAAATGCCCCGCACATTCTCTCCGCTTACGGACACCACATCATAATCCTTGTGGTATAAGCGGTCCACTTCCGGAAAAAGCGACGTTCCGTCCACGCCGAATTTCTTGAAAGCGCCGGCCGCATGCCACAGCTGCACAAATTTCTGTCCCGGCTTCTTTCCGAATTTTCGGAACAGGTAAAAATAATCATCCGTAACCACCACTTTGCTGGAATATACCGCCTGAATCGCCTCATCCATCTGTTCATCGTCGTAGGGCATCATCCGGGTGAACACCGTCTTCTTCCCATTCGTCCGGTCGTATACTCCTCGAATATTTGGAAGCAGCTCTTCATTGCTTCGGGCCGTCACAAAAGCAATTTGGTTTTTCAGCTTCAGCTTCCGAATTTGCTTTTTCCAACGGCGGTTCTGAAGATAGGCGGATTCGTCTTTCTCATTCTTTTTCTGTTGCAGTTCCGCAAGATAGCGCCGATGAAGTTTGATTCGATTCCAAAGCGTTGCTTTTTTCGTAAACAGGGAACCGCTATTATACCGAATCAACCATCCGTTTCTTTCCGTGTAGGAATGATGGTATTGATGCTTTAATTCGGTATCCTTCATCATTTTGGGATATATTTTTATATCTGTCCCATCAAAAGAAAGCATGAAGGACAATCTCATCCGATCTCGAAGCGGAATGGCAAATGAAAATGACTTTCCGGCAATCAGCACTTCATCAAATCGGTTTCTTATATCTTTACTCGAACAGTCTTGCATCGTCGCTTTCCAGCTTTTTCCGGTTTGATCCTGCGCAAATACACTTATTCTCTGCTCATCGGTTCCGGCCCAGATGCTTCCGCTAATATGGAGCACCCCCTGTTCCACCGTCATCGTATAGAAACGAAATGAATCATGCTTTAAATTAACCAACCGATGTCCGTTGTATGCAAGCTGCCCGGAGGATTCTGTCATATTCTGAAGAACCTGCTTTCCGTATTTCAGCACATACAGCCCCAGACGCTGACGCTGTACGGTTCCCGGCGCCTTGTCGATGATGTCGTCCGGAATGTCGGCCAACGTTTGATGCAGCAGCCGGATATACTCTTTTTGAGATTCTTCGGTGAATTCTCCCAGGGTATCCGTGCCTTCCAAGTATTGACGCATAACGTACATCTGCAAGTTTTGAATATAAGAATCCAATTCCGGCGCACCTAATTCTTTCAGCGCACAGAGCAAGTTCTTAACAGCCCCCGGGTATCTGTTCGCTTCCACCGGTTTCTGTCCGCTGAGCACTTCGGAATTGCAGTAGATAAAATGGGCGGAAGCGGAGATTCCCATAAGTGGATTTGTCGTCAGAATTTCTGTGAACAGCAGCAAATCCCAGCCATATGCATCCATAGAAATCCGGTTTTCCAATTTCAGTGCCGCCTGAGCCAACGCATCCCTGCGGAAAATCACATTATTTAAAGAAACCGCAAGATATCTTGGATTCTCTCGAATATCTTTCGCTGTATCACCGTTTTTGTACACGAAACGGAACGTGCTCTTCGCCGACGTTTTTTCCTGAAAGATCTCGTTGCACAAACATAAATCAAAATTTTCCGAAGAGTTTTCAAAATGCCGGTAAGCTTTTTCAAAGGCACTTTCTTCCCAACGATTGTTCACATCGTAAAAGAGAACGTACTCTCCGGTCACGGCCTCGGAAATCATCGAAACCACGTCCCTATTTTTATCGGAAACCGGCAGAATCCGTACGGAATCCGGATAGGACAAAGCGTAGTCGTTTAACTGATACATGAGCTCCGGGTGATTGAGAAACGGCAGAAAAATAAGCTGCATCGCATCCATTCCCAAGCTCTGGTCCAGAATGCAATTCATCCCTTCTTGAATGTTCTTCACTTCGCAATATCTCTCATCAGCTAAAGGAATAATTATGCTGATTTTTTTCATCCTGCTTCCTCCGTATAATTTCAAATAGTAAAAAGGGCACGATGGCGCTCATCATGCCCAATTTTTCTTATAGCTTCAAGCCCACTTCATCCAGGATTCGTTCCGTGGAGTGGCCGTCGCAAGAGCGCATGAACTTCTCGCGGAATGCGTGCATCTTTTCCCGATCAAATTGCGTATCGATGTGAGTAATGTAATCGATTATTTCTTCCGTACTGATTAGAACCGGTCCCGGAGCCATTTCGAAGTAATCGTAGTAGAACCCGCGCCAGTCGAAGTACACATCCAAGTCATACGCAAAGAGAATAATCGGTTTCTCGAACAAAGAATACTCAAAAATCAAAGAGGAATAATCGGAAATGCAGATATCCGACGCACAAATCAAATCCTCAATTTCCATGGTACGAGATACGTCGTACGCAAAGGAATCGCGATATTCCAGCGGAATATCCGGCAGCTTCTTTACCAGCGGATGATGCTTGATTAAGATAATATACTCATCTCCCAAAGCTTCGTAGAGCTTATCGTAATCAAACCGATCCGGACCATACGCTTTTGCCACACGGCCGCGGAAAGTCGGAGCGTACAAAATGATTTTTTTCTCCGCCGCTGCCGGAATCTGTTGGATGACCCGTTTTTTCGCCGCTTCGATATAATCATCTTGGAAAAATACATCCGTTCGGCTGACACCTACCGGCTTAACATTTCCTTCGCCTTCCAACTGCATGGCTTCTTCGTAAGCCCATACCACTTCCGGGCTGCTGACGCATACCAAGTCGAAATTCCGGTACATTGGATACCGGGACTGTTCCTTCGCATTTCCGCCGAAAATCTTGTCCGCCGTACTGAATCCGAACTTCTTGAAGGCACCGCATCCGTGCCAAAGCTGGACGATTTTAGTCTCCGGTCTCTTATGGATTCCGCAGGTGGTTACCGTCGCTTCATCCAAGAATACATAATTTGCCGTTGCCAAATCCTTGATAAATTCCAGATCCACCTTGAACTTCTGGCGATACCGCAGAGACAGGTTCAGCAGGAACTTATTGTGAATATCAAACTTTCCGGATTTCTCCAACAGACTGTGTACGTACGTCATGGAGTTCGGCAACGTCGGCTTCCGGTTTACCACAAAAAGAACTTTGTTTTTCTCAATCGGCTTCCGGGCATGCCACTTGTAATACAGCGGGAATATCACCTTCAAGGTCAGGAACTTGTATCCCTGACGAAGCTTTTTATTTCTCCACTTTTTCAGCCTCAGCGACAGCGGAACGACGCGAGTGGATTCCTTTTCAATCCGAGCCAGCCGCTTCGCTTCCTGTCTCAGCTTTCTTGGATACCCCAATTTCACGGAGAGCTTCTCCACCCGTTTCAGAATATCCTGATTCGTCAAATCCGTTACGAAAGCATTATCCGTAAACTTCGTATATTTCGAATTGTTATACAAACGGTTCATATCCGTTTCGGATTTCTTTTCAAAGAGGCGTTTCTTTGCCAACAAGTTCTTCACGTTGAAGATTTTATTTCCCCAGGTGGAATCCAGCTGGTTATACGGCGAACGGTAATAAACCATCATAAACTCGTTAATAAATGCCGTGGACTGCGTCCGCAGCGGTTTGTATTCACCGTCAGAATACTGCAACATCGGTGCGGTGATAAAAGTACCCTTTTCCATCGCTTCGTACATCTGACGGATGGTCCGTGCCACCGGATATATCGGTTCCTCCACGAAAATGCAGTGCGTTGCTTTTGCCTGCTGCAGAGCTTCCTTTTTCCAGTGAGCGGTATCTCTGTGCTCCAGGAAGTGCAAGTTTATCATTTCTTTGTATTCTTCCGCTACAGCGTCTGCCATGGTCTCATCCACAAGCACTTCGAAAGATGGGAAAATCTGATGATAATACGCGCTCAATACCTTGTTTACATATTTTGACGGAAGCTTGTCCGAAATGATTACCGAAATCAGCGGATTTTCTGCCAGTTCTTCTTTTGACAGAAGACCCGATTCCAGCTGCAAATCCGCATGGTCCTCCAGGATTCCCTGCCATTGACTCGGCAGCATGTTTTCCTCGCACTTTTTCAGCCATTCCTTCAGCAGAGGATATAAATCCTCATCGCTTCGCCAAATCATCCGATAATATTCATTCAGAATGGAAACGCCGGCAAACCGCTTCCATACGGTGGCCTTCAGTCTTCTCCAGCGCCAACGCTCTTCATCCCAACCCGGCCCGGTCTGCTGTGTCTCATCAAATTTCGCCAGCTCTTCTTCCGCCATGGTATCCAAAGTATGGCAAATCGTTTCAAAATTATCGCAAATATCCCGGAAAGATGCCGTGGACACGCTCTGGCTTAAAGAGGACTCCTCCATGAACCCTTTCTTATAATAGTTATAGGCTTCACAGTCACAGCCCACCATGGTTTCGCAATCCCGAATGAATTCATACAGGAACACGCCATCCTCACCGTGAGAGGTTCCGTTAAACCGAATCTGATGTTCGTCAATTACCGCTTTTCGGAACATCTTATTGCAAAGGGAGAAGTTCCACATCATCGTGGTCTTATATTTCGGAATATCTTCCAATTCGGAAAGGGTCACCGATGGTTTTGCAAAGCTTTCCTCCGACATGTAATGCATCACCGTCTTGCCCACTACCAGATCGGCCATTTTCTCCCGCGCCTTATGGTACATCTTTTGAACGGCATTCTCCGGCACAAAATCATCCGCATCGTAGAAGAGAACATAATCTCCCTGAGCGCAATCCAGACCGACATTTCTCGCAACGCTGACACCCTTGTTCTCCTGAGAATATACCCGAAAACGTTCGTCTCCTTCGGAATATTCCCTCATAACCTGTTCGCTTCCGTCCACGGAGCCGTCATTAATCAAAATAACTTCATAATCTTCAAAAGTCTGTGCTTTAATTGCATCCAGCATCCGCGGCAGTGTTTTTTCCGCATTATATACCGGAACAATAATGGATACTTTTGGTGACATATAAAACTTCCTTTCGCATATTATGACTCTATATCTAAAATCGACCTCTCTATCACCGATTTTTATACACTTAGCTCTTTATTATATACCAGTTTGCGACTTTCTTCAAGAAAAGCAAGAATCTCAGGATGCCGTCCTGAGATTCTTTTTCTACTTATTCTGCATATTCAAATCTTCTTTAATCTGGGAGGAGCTGATTTCCGGTGTGCGCGGCAGATATACCACTTCTACACCTTCCTCTTCCAGAAAGTCGAACTTCCCAATCCAGTCATCTCCCATGACAAACGTGTCGATATGGTATTCATGCATATCCGAACGCTTCTGTTCCCAGCTGGTCTCCGGAATGACCAAATCCACATAGCGCACCGCCTCCACCAGAGCCTTTCGCTGCTCATAAGTGAAGTAACATTTCTTGTGCTTTTCATTCCAGTTAAACTCATCGCTGGAAACTACGACAATCAGATAATCCCCCAGCTGTTTTGCGCGGCGGAGGAGATTGATATGACCGTAGTGAAGCAAATCAAAAGTTCCGTATGTTATCACTCTCTTCATCCGTTTCCTCCTCGCCTATTCATCAAACAACGCAATCGTTCTTTCGGTGGCATGACCGTCACACATTTTCACATACTGCTCTTTAAACTTCTTGATTTCGGTATCGTCAAATCCGTCCTTTAATGAATCGATGTATGAAATAATTTCTTCCGTTTCCGTACATATCGGTCCCGGCGTAATCTCTTCATAATCGTAATACATTCCCCGTTCATCCAAATATTGATCCTTGTCATACGCAAAGAAGACTATCGGGCGTTCCAGAATTGCAAATTCAAAACCTACGCTGGAATAATCCGTAATCAGAATATCCGATATTGCCAACAGCGATTCGATATCCAAGATGCTGTTTGCATTCATATCAAAAGCAAATGAATCGGCATACTCTTCCGGAATGGCCGGTCTCGTCTTACAGCCAAAACTGTGATACTTAATCAAAAGGACGTACTCATCGCTCAAGGCCGCACCCATGGCCGCAACATCCAACTGATTCGGAGTGTACGCCTTTGAAATTCGTCCCCGATATGTGGGAGCGTAAAAAATAATTTTCTTTCCGGCAATCTGCGGGAACTTCTCTTCCAGCTTTTCTCTCGCCGCTTTGCTGTATTCCGGGTCGTAGAACTGGTCCGTACGGGAAACACCTACCGGCACCAGCTTTCCGCTGTCCCGCGGAATGCGCATAGCATCTTCGAATACCCACTTCTGATCCTCCGCCGGCAGGCATACATAGCTGTAGTTATGATACTGTTCGTATTCCTGAAGATTCTTTTCGCTTCGCCCAAAATCGTTGCTATCCAAAGTAGAATATCCTACCTTTTTGAAGCAGCCGCAGCCGTGCCACAACTGAATAAACTTTGTTTCCGGGCGAATCTCTACATGACTGAGGTACTGATTTGCACTGGAGATAAAAATTGCCTTCGCATCCGCCATCTCCTCCACCAGGTGAACCACATTTTCAAAGATTCCAAAATCGGAATAGCGATTTTTGCCCAATCCGATTTTCACAACCTCGTACTTTCCTCCCTCTCGAAGGACTTTAGAAATGTAGTTATTCGGCGGTCCATCCGGTCCATTTTTTTCCATAAATACGACCTTGTCTTTCACATCGCGTTTCTGAACCAGTTCCGCATATCTTTGTGGAATCACTTCCTTCAAATAATGCGGCTTCAGCCATTTTTTGAACTTCTTATATTTCTTCGGATCCAGTTCTTCCAAGGTCTGTTCCCACTTGACGGTTTTTTCCAACGCCTTATGCCGCTTCTCCAGCGGCAAGTTTCCATACGGCCGGTTCGTCGCATACCCATACAAACCCTCTTCGCATTTATGTACTCGATGAATTCGATAGGTTTCCTTAAAGCCCTTGGTTCGGAGATTCTTGCAAATCTGCCTGATACTCATTTTATTCCCCCACTCAAATTAATTCGTTTCGCTCGCTATTTCTTCCACACCATGACGGTCTTTCCGCCGTGTTTCTGGATATCTGCATCAAACGCATGGGTCATATCCTTGATGGTGCGAACCTCTACGATTTCTCCGATGATGCTAGACAGATAATCCACCACTTCCGGATGCTCTTTGTAGAACTGCAGCAAATGGCGGAAATCATCCGCACTGCTTCGGCTGCTTCCGTAGAGGGTTAGTCCCTTTTCTAAAATCATTCGAGTGTTGATCGGTACCGGGTCTTCGGAAACGCCCAGCGCCGCAATGCATCCTTCCGGATTGATGTAGTCGATAATCTGATTGATGGATGTACCGGAACCGGCCTTTCCCACACACTCAAACCCGTGATCGATTCTCAGATCTTCCGGAATGGCATCGATGAAGTACGTCTCGTCCGCAAAGACGAAATCGTCCATCTTGTATTCGTGTTTTCCGAAGATATATACCTTGCTCTCCGGGAATCTCTTCTTCAGAAGCAGAGATGTGATAAAAGCAAGATTTCCATCGCCCCATACGCCAAGCACATTTCTTCTTCCATGTGCTTTCCGGTCAAAGCGATCGATGGCATGATAGCTTACGGATACCAGTTCGGTAAAAGCAGCAACGTAATCGTCGATCCCGTCCGGCACGGCCACAACTCGGTCCCGTCTCATGGCTACGATATCCTGCATAAAACCGTCAAATCCGCTGGCACGGAATTTGCTGCTGCGCAGATAGTTCTCCGCAACGATGTCATCCTCCTCCATAGGAGTGTTCGGAACCATTACCACCTTCTGTCCCGATTCAAAATCGCCTGCCGGATCGTAGATTACTTCGCCGATTGCTTCATGAATCAATGCCATCGGCAATTTCTTCTTCAGCACTTCCGGCGGTCGAGTCCCCTGGAAATAGCGCTGGTCTGCGTTACAAATAGATAAATGGGTCGGACGCACCAACACCGAATCTCCATTTACATCGATATTGGAGAATTCCGACTCGATGCGTCTCGGCTCTACAAGTCTGTATACTGTATTCAGCATTATTTCTCTCCTCCCAGCAGGGTTTCTGCCAACTGAAGATCATACGGGTAGGTTACTTTGATATTAAAGGTCTCGCCCTTAATCAATGCCACCTTATCGCCCTTTACAACAAACACCTTCGCTGCATCGGTCAGAATCTTCCGTTCATCCTCGCTCAAGGTCTCATACAAATCCTTGAATCTCTTTGCCCGGAAACTCTGCGGGGTCTGGCCCTGATAGTAGTTCGCCCGGTTCGGAATGCTGGCAATGGTTTCTCCATCGAGGCTCTCTACGATGGTATCCGTTGCCGGAATCACCGTATCGCAAGCGATGCCCTTTCGAACGGATTCCACATTCTCTTCCAGGATGCGATGTGTCACGAAAGGACGAACCGCATCGTGCGTTACCAATGAGGTCTCTTCATCCAATCCATCGGTTTCTTCAATGTAGCGAATGGCATTCATGATGGTGCCGTTTCGATCTTTTCCACCTTCAATTACAACCACATTGCTGTTCTCCGGAAGGTGCTTCCGGAACAGATCCTTTGTATAGGTCACCCACTGTGCCGGGCACAGAACAATAACCTTCTCGAAATTATCATTGATGATAAATTTTTCTACTGTATGAACAATAATCGGTTTCTTTCCAATGTGCAGATACTGCTTCGGACGGTCCACATTTCCCATTCGACTTCCGATGCCACCTGCCAGAACAACGCCGTATACCATTTTTCTTCCTCCCTTATGTATCAGAGTTAAATCATGTAATTATATCTCATATTCATATAATATTCAAGAATTGCGGGACTTCGCCAGTTCCTGAAGCACCAATTCCGCCAACCGACGGGTGTTTCCGACCCCGAGCTGTACGTATTTCTCAATGAAAGATTTACCTGCATCCGGGCGAGAATCTGCACTTTCCGTTCTTCTTTTCTCATCTTTATACACCCGTTCCAGAAGCTCGGCCGGCTTCCGATATTTTTCCAACGGAATATCCTTCATGAAATCGATGATAAATCCTCTCCGCTCCAGATACCGGTCCAAATCGAATGTATATAGGTAGATTGGAATTTCCGCTGCCGCCGCTTCATAAATAATCGATGAATAATCGGTAATCAATGCATCCGTAACGCTGAACAGCTCCATCGCCGTGAATTCCGGGCATTCGAAAATGTCTTCTCGATGAATGCCGGTTCGGTCCACCGGATGAAGTTTCACGATAAGATTGTACGCTTCATAATTGAACGCTTCGAATAAAGAATCTAAATGTTCTGTGATATTCTCTCCGTTCCGAAACGTCGGGGCATAGAGAATATTCGGACGCTTTCCCAGTTCCGGATACTTCCGAATGATTTCTTCCCGCTTCCGACGGTGGTATTCCCGATCCGTCAGCAAATCCGTCCGCGGCAGCGGGCATACTTTTACCCGAGATTCCGGCATGCGAAAGGCCTTCGCGTAGTACGGCCGGCAGAATTCGCTGCTGCAGATGGCACAATCGTAATTTTCGTGCATGTGCATCGCGTTTGCCAAGGCTTCGCTGTGGCCTTCCTCCGTTCCCACCGCGTAGTACCCGAACTGTTTCAGCACGCCCAGTGCGTGCCACAGCTGGATGATGGAAAGCTCCTTCCGATGATGGAGAATGCTGGCATTGATGCAGTATCCTTCCAGAAGCACAACCCTGGATGTCGCAAAGACGTGCATCTCCCGGGTCACCATGTACCAAAGATATTTTATTTTGCCCACCAAGCCCGGCGGAATCATCCGGTTCAGCGTAACGATTTCCACCTCCGGATTCTGTCGCTCCAGCTCTTCCTTCAGGAGACGCATATCCAACGTCAAGGTACTGCTCTGCCGGCTCACCATGGCGATGCGATTCCGCACCGGGAACAGCTTGTGAATTCCGTAGATGCCGTTACAGATGGCAATGGCGATTTTCAGCATTATCTGCATTCTTTACTCCCGTTCTTCTCAAATACCCATTGGATAACCCGTTCCGTGGCACGGCCATCGCATGCGGACATGTATTTCTCTCCGAACTTTCGGCGAATCTCCGATTCATCCTCCGCCGGCGCCTGAATTGCCGCAATGAGTTCCCCCGGTGTCTTTGCCACCGGGCCAAAGAGGTATTCTTCGTAATCAAAATAGAAGCTCCGACCGTTGTAGTAGGTGTCGAAATCATACGGATAATACACCACCCGGCCGCCGGTCAAATAGTAATCGAAAATAACGGAAGAATAATCCGTGATCATCACATCCGTAATCGTCAGGATATCGTTGATTTCCCGCTCCTCCGAAAGGTCCAAAAAGAAATCCGGATACTTTGCGAAATCCGGTGTCCGAACCTTGCCGTTCACAATGTTGTTGTACAGCGCCGGATGCCACTTAAACGCCCACACATATTCTTCGTGAAGGGCTTCATAGATTTCATCCAGCGGAATCCGGCTGAAATCGTAGCTTGCATCATCCGCCCGAAGGCCCCGATACGTCGGTGCAAAGAGAATCAGTTTCTTCCCCTTCAGCTGCGGATACGCTTCGTGCAGCCGCGCCTTCGTTTCCTTTAGGTATTTCTCATCGAAAAAAATATCTGTCCGGGGAACACCGGTGGCCCGCACTTTATCCGGAGTTACGCCGAAAGCCTCGGCATAGCAGGAATTAATGGCTTCGCTGCTGGTAATCACGTGGGTATACTTCCGGTACCCCTTATGGATGCGAATATGCTCATTTCCTTCCGCCCGGCTGTATCCGAACTTCTTAAAGGCGCCGGCACCGTGCCACAGCTGGCAGATTTTCTGGCCTTCCCGCACCTTGTAGTACGATGTGTACCGGAAATAATCCTCCAGAAAAACAACTTCTGCGGTGGTCATGTCGTACACCAATTTGCAGAATTTTCCGAAGGAACTCCAATTCCGCCGATCCGCCTTGAAATACGTGGCTCTCTCGTAATCCTCACCCATGGCGTCGTATACGCACTTTAAGTTCCCGCCGTTCTCCCCGCGAACGTCGGAAATAAATACCGCCTTGTTCTTTCGCACCGGACAAAAGATCCCGATAATCCGGTTCAGCAGAATAAAAACGCCGGCGGTCATAAGATTTGTACAATATCTGATATATCTCATTGGTATCACCTCAATATAGTGCGATTTTAGCACATAACCGCCCCTGTCACAAGTTAACCGATAAAATATTTCTGCCAGTTTACAAATAATATTATTGCATTTTATTCCCAACAATGATATTATCCTTACAGGTATTTAAGAAAGGACAATGACAAAAGCGTTATGATTCAGAAACACACGAAGAAAATCAATATCGGAATCGCAATTCTGGCGGTGCTTCTCATTTTTGCGCTGGCCATGGTTCCGGCTCAGGCAGCAACCAAGAGCAACAAGGCGAAGACCGGCTGGAAGAAGTCCGGTTCCTATACATACTATTACTACAAGAGCGGTAAATACTACAAGGATCGCTTTGCCACGATTAAAGGAAGCAAGTATTTTTTTGATGAAAAAGGTCGCCTGGTAAAGGGGTATTTTTCTCATGAAGATAATTACTACTACTCCGATACCTCTTCCGGCAAGGTAAAGACCACCGCCGGCTTCGTGAAATACGACGACAACCGGTACTACGTCACCAAGGACGGCACTATCTACACCGGTCACACCTTGAAGTTAAAAGGAAAGAGATATAAGGCTTTCTCCACCGGAAGATTGGGGACCGGTGTCTTCAAATACGGTACCGTTTCCCGCTTCTATGCGGACAGCAACGGCGTGGTAAAAACCACTCCGGGGTTTGTCAATTACAACGGAAACCGCTACTATGTGAATTCCGATGGAAAAATTGAGTGGGGTCACACCTTCAAGGTGTCCGGCTACACCTATAAAGCATATTCTACCGGTCGTCTGGGAAAAGGAATCTTCAAGTATGGATCCAAGTACTATTACGGCGATTCCAACTGCCGGGTAAAGACCACCAAGGGTTGGATTAATTACGACGGAAAACGCTATTATGCCGCATCCGGCGGAAAGATTTATCAGGATCAGTTTATCACCGTAAGCGGAGACCGCTACTACGCTTCCTCCACCGGTGCCATTCAGACCGGATCTTTCAAAGTCGATGGAAAGAAATACAAGACCACATCCACGGGACGGATTATCGAGCTGAATACCGGCAAAGCCATCGGAATCGATGTATCCTATTTCCAGTACGAAATCAACTGGAAGAAGGTGAAAGCATCCGGTGTGAAATTCGCCATCATCCGCTGCGGCTACCGGGGAAGCACCAACGGTAAACTGTACACCGACAGTACTTTTATGAGAAACATCAAGGGCGCGAAAGCGGCCGGAATCGATGTGGGTGTCTACTTCTTTACGGAAGCGATCAATGCAAAGGAAGGAAAGGAAGAAGCCGACTTCTGCATCAAGCAGATTAAGAAATCCGGCGTCGATGTCACCTATCCGGTTGTCATCGATACGGAGAACCTGGCCGGTGCACGGGCATCCAGCAGCAGACTTTCCAAAACCAAGAGAACCGAAGCGGTTCAGGCCTTCTGCAAGCAGGTAAAAGCCAAGGGATATACGCCGATGATTTATGCCAGCACCAGTTGGCTCAACAATCAGCTCAATATGAGCAAGCTGTCCGACTACTATGTTTGGGTTGCTCAGTATTACAAGAAGGTCACCTACGGCGGCTCCTATAAATGCTGGCAATACACCAGTTCCGGCAGAGTAAACGGCATCAGCACCCGCGTTGATATGGACTACTGGTACTATTAAATCGCCATCATAAATTTACACACCTATACACATGAGAATTTGATGCGGTACCACCTACACATACCGCATCACGTTCCCGGAAAAGGAGATGAGATTTTCCCTCATCTCTTTTTTGTTTCCCCTTATATTCTTTCCTTCCGGAAGCTCCTATATTATAATTAAGAAATGACAATGCAGATTTAATTCCGTCATCAATCATCAAATGAAAGGATTATTCCATGAAATACCATCGAAATATTATATCCGCCATCATCGCACTGGTGGTAATGCTCACCCCCCTCACCTGCTTCGGGGAAACGGATCTCCTGCAATACACGGCGGATCCGTCCAATGCCGAAAGCTGGCAAAGCTGCGATCCAAATCAATCGGTCACTTTTGAGCAGAGCAAAAAAATATACCTGCGCTTTTCCGCTGCCGAATCCACTGAATCCGGCACTGAATCAAGCACCGCACCGGTTCTCCGGCAGCGTTCCGCGGATACCTCCAAGGAAATCCTCCTTCAGCCGGATTCGGAGGGGCTCTATCTTCTGAACACCGATGAAACGGGAAACTGGGAAATTCTATATGAAGACAGCATCCGGATGCGTTTTACGGTAAAAGAAGCGAACACCGCACAGCCGCCGTCCGAGAAACCGTCCAAACCCAAAAGCAAAGCCGGGGTCCTTCGCAAGGGGAAATATTATTTTTACCGGGACAGTAAAGGGAAGATTCGAAAGAAAGCGGGTTTTGTCACCTGGAACGGAAATAAGTACTACGTCCGAAAAGGCGGACGGATTCAGACCGGAAAGACTTTCAAGGTGGGAAAATACACCTATCGGGCGAATAAAAAAGGTCAAATAAAGATCGGCGTATACAAATGGGGCAAAAGCTATTACTACTCTAGCAGCAAGGGGCGGCTTCGGAAGTCCAAGGGCTTCATCACCTGGAAGAAGAACCGCTACTACGTTCGAAAAGGCGGGAAAATTCAGAAGAGCAAGTCCTTCCGCATCGGAAAGTACACCTACCGGGCCGGTTCCGACGGGCGCATCAAGGTGGGCGTGCATAAATGGGGAAAGTACTATTACTACTCCACTTCCACCGGAAAGCTGCGGAAGAAGGCCGGCCGGATTACCTGGAAGGGAAAGTCCTACTACAGCCGGAAGAGCGGCACCCTGTACACCAACCGATTTTATTTTAGCGGAAGCAATATTTACTACGCCGGACCGAAGGCCGCTGCCCTCACCGGCACCTTTAAGGTGGGAAAATACACCTACACCGCAAACGCCTCCGGCGCCATCACTGCTTCGAGTCGGAAGTATATGAGAGGCATCGACGTTTCTTATTATCAGGGGAAGGATATCGACTGGGCAAAGGTGAAATCCAGCGGCATCAGTTTCGCCTTCCTGCGGTGCGGCTACTCCGGAACTGATGATGGAAAATGTCATCCGGACAGCACGTTCAATGGAGATAAGACCCACAAGGGAAATATACAGAGAGCCACCGCCGCCGGGGTGGACGTAGGCGCCTACTACTTCTCTCAGGCACGCACAGTAAAAGAAGCAAAGGCGGAAGCAGCCTTCGCCATCAAGCAGGTGAAGGCGTCCGGCTGCAAAATCACCTTGCCGCTGGTCATCGATACCGAGAATGTTCCGGGGGGACGGGCATCCTCCTCGAAGCTAAACCGGACCAATCGAACCGCGGCGGTAAAAGCTTTTTGTGACTATGTAAAGTCCAAGGGCTATACCCCGATGATCTACGCCAGCACCAGCTGGCTCAACAACAACCTGGACATGAAGAAGCTGTCCGGCTATCAGGTATGGGTGGCGCAGTACAACGACACCGTGACCTACAAGGGTTCATACCGATGCTGGCAGTATACCAGCTCCGGGAAGGTTCCGGGAATCAGCGGACGGGTGGATCTGAACTATTGGACATTGTAGTTCCCAATGCAGCCCTCGAAATTGAACCATACGGTTATAGCATTCTTTCACGAAAAGGGCTACACTGAATAGGAATATTTATCAGAAAATCAAAGGAAGGAATTCAGACGGATGAAACATTTTGGTAAGAATCGGTTTATTTCATTTTTTGCCCTGCTGCTCATCCTAACCATGGCGCTGAGCATGAACAGCGTCTTCGCAGCAGACACCGCTTCCGGCGGTACCGATTCCACGGTGCAGCACGAATCCAACGAACCGCCGGCTTCAGAAGAGACGGCTTCTACGGTTTCGAATCAAAATCAAGAGCAAAATCAGGAGCAGAAACCGGAAAATTCTACATCTTCGGAAAACCCGACAACTCCGGAATCCCCAAAGAACTTGGGTTGGGTTACGGACAACGGTCAGACCCGCTACTACGATGCGGAAGATCATTTTGTCACCGGAATGAATACCATCGATGGAAAGAAGTATTATTTCAACAACGACGGTGTTCTGCAAAGCGGAATTCTAAAGATTGAAAAGGCGTATTATTACGCCGACGGAAAAGGAGTAATTCGCACGGCGAAGGGCTTTGTTTCCTGCAGCGGAAAGCTCTATTACGTTCAGAACGGCGGACAGATTCTCACGGGAAAGACGTTCAAACTCGGCAAGAAAACTTACCGGGCCGCCGGAAACGGTGTCATCATGCGGGGCGTGTATAAATGGGGCAAGTATTACTACTACTCCGATTCCAAAGGCGTTCTCCGCACGACGAAAGGCCGGTTCCGTTGGAAGAGCAATACCTATTATTGCAATAAAGGCGGAAAGCTCACCACCAAGAAGATGGTGAAGTCCGGAAAGTATTACTACTATTTCGATTCCGCTGCCAAGGCGAAAACCAAGGCGTTTAAGTACCACGATGTCACCATCCGTCCCAACAAAAAGACCGGTGCCATCACTAAGAAGCAGTACCGCCGGGCAAGCTACGGTCCGTATAATTACAAAAAATACATTTTGATTGATATCAGCGATCAGACGCTGAAGTATTACGTCAAGGGCAAGGTAAAACTAAAGAGCAATGTGGTCACCGGCGGCCGTGGATGCGGAACTCCTACAGGAAGATTCAAATTGCATCACAAATCGCGGAACGTAAAGCTCACCGGTCCGGGATATGTAAGCCACGTAAGCTATTGGATGCCTTTCATCGGACAATCCTACGGGCTGCACGATGCCTCCTGGCGTTCTACATTCGGCGGTTCCATCTACAAGTACAACGGCTCCCACGGATGCGTGAACATGCCGCGCTCCAAGGTCAGCAAGCTGTACAAGATGGTTCCGAACGGCACCCGGGTCATCATTCGGAAGTAAGTTCTTCAAATGCGATTTTCCCATTTTCTTCGGGATTTTTACAAAATATAAACCTGCACCGGTCACAGCAGCAGCTTAACGAAGCTGACCGGATGCAGGTTTTTTCATTCTTGGGCGCCAGCAAATCGGGAAAACCCTCAGCATGTTGGCGTGCCTCGACGGAGGACAAAAGCGTTGCGGGGAGGTCGACGCCAACATAGGCGCCGGCAGGCCGGTAAAATCCTGAGCATGTTGGCGTGCCTCAACGGAGGATAAAGGCTTTGCGGGGAGGTCGACGCCAACAAAGACGCCGGTAGGTCGAGAAAATCCCGAGCATGTTGGCGTGCCTCGACGGAAGACAAAAGCTTTGCGGAGAGGTCAACGCCAACATAGGCGCCGACAGGCCGGTAAAATCCTGAGCATGTTGGCGTGCCTCAACGGAGGATAAAGGCTTT
>JAERMT010000036.1_pt1 | contig 84961 bp, 65 predicted proteins | sample 9267081 | NCBI WGS metagenome assembly JAERMT01 (sample SAMN17071939, study PRJNA684904) | human gut metagenome | isolation source: diarrhea sample from child under the age of five | host: Homo sapiens | place: South Africa: Mafikeng, Mafikeng Provincial Hospital | collected 2019-09
GTGAAAGTCAGGGCTTTGTGATTTTTTTAGAATAAGAGAGTTTTGACACACCCTCCACGCAGCCATAAAGCATTTAAAGGTAAAAAGCTAAAAACATGAACAATTCAATAGAAATATACCGCTCGCAAGACGGTAGCGTGCAGCTTAATGTGAAACTGGAGAACGAGACAGTGTGGCTAACACAGAGTCAGATGGCGGAGCTGTTCGGACGTGATAGAACAGTTATTACACGTCATATAAACAATTGTTATAAAGAAGGTGAACTTGACCGACATATCACATGTGCAAAATTTGCACATATGGGTAAGGATCAAGACCAAACATATGAAACAACGATGTACAACCTTGATGTTATCATCTCTGTTGGCTATCGTGTTAAGTCTGTACAAGGCACTCGTTTCCGCCAATGGGCGACCTCCGTCCTCAAGCAATACCTCATCAAGGGCTATGCCATCAATCAGCAGATAAAGCTCGACCGCTACAACGAGCTGAAGGATGTTGTGAATCTGATAAACCGAGAGAATCAGTAAAAGTCGTAATAATAGTGCGGCTTGTGTTATATATTTTTGAATATAAATCGTTAAATTTGCACATTATTTAATGCTCGTTTATGGATAATTGTCCCAACATAATAATTTACCGCACGACTGATGGTAAGGTTTCTGTTGCCCTTTATGCCAAAGATGGTAAGGTTTGGCTTAATCAACAACAGATGGCAGAACTTTTTGCCACCTCCAAATCTAACATTAGCATGCATGTGTCCAATATTGTGAAAGACAAGGAGTTGGAAGAAAAATCAGTTGTTAAGAATTTCTTAACAACTGCCACTGATGGCAAGACTTACAATGTAGTGTTCTATTCTTTGGAAATGGTTATAGCTGTGGGCTATCGCGTTAGAGGAGTGCGTGGTACGCAATTTCGTCAGTGGGCAACGGAACATTTGACAGAGTATCTTGTCAAAGGTTTTACCATGGATGATGAACGCTTGAAAAATCCTGATGGACGTCCTGATTATTTTGATGAATTACTTCTACGCATCCGCGATATCCGAACGTCAGAAAAGCGTTTCTATCAAAAGATTCGTGACTTGTTTACTCTTAGTAGCGATTACGATAGAACGGACAAGGCGACGCAAATGTTTTTCGCTGAGACCCAGAATAAATTGCTATATGCTGTTACGCACAAAACTGCTGCTGAGATTGTAGTTGAACGGGCTGACGCTTCATTGCCTAATATGGGACTGACCTCATGGAAGGGAACGATAGTAAGAAAAGGTGACGTGATAACAGCTAAGAATTATCTTTTAGCAGAGGAGATAGAGGATCTGAATAGGCTTGTTGATATCTTTCTTACGAGTGCAGAGATGCGAGTAAAGGAACGTCGTGACCTTACACTCGACTATTGGCGAAAGAATGTTGATGCGTTGCTGATGTTTCAGGACAAAGATGTTCTTAAAGGCAAAGGTTCTGTATCGAATGCACAGATGGAAAGCATAGCTCATAAGTGTTATGATGAGTTCAATGCTTGGCGGAAACAGATTGAATCCAAGGAAGCTGATGAGCAGGATATGAAGATGCTTGAGGATGTGGAGAATAGAATAAAGGCAAAGTGATTTGCTAAAACTGATAATAATTGTTTACATACATACACACAATGAAGAATTCAATTGAGAATCTCTATCAGCTTGATGGTAGAGTGCCATTGGGGAAAGCTCTCCCGTTTGGCTTGCAACACGTGCTGGCGATGTTCGTCAGCAACATCACACCGATAATGATTTTAGCAAGCGTTGTCGGCCTTGACAGCGCGCTCAGTGCGGCACTTATACAGAACTGTATGGTCATTGCCGGCATTGGTACGCTTGTGCAGCTGTTCCCGGTATGGCGTATCGGCTCGCGTTTGCCTATCGTCATGGGTATTTCGTTCACGTTCCTCTCGCTCGCCATCAGCATCGCCGGCGCATACGGCATGGGCACGCTTATTGGTGCGGTCATCATCGGCGGACTCGTGGAGGGCGTGCTCGGCTTGTTCGTGAAGTACTGGATAAAGCTCATTCCGCACGTCGTGTCGGCAACGGTCGTTACTGCCATCGGCTTCTCGCTCCTGCCTATTGGTGCCAACTCGTTTGCAGGTGGTCTTGGTGCACCCGATTTCGGAAGCCTTAACAACTGGATTGTGGGTTCTGTTACGCTGCTTGCCTGCCTCCTTTGTCAGGTGTTTGCAAAGGGTTTCCTTCGTTCGCTCTCTGTTCTTGTGGGCCTTATCGTGGGCTACATCCTCGCTTGTTTTATGGGAATGGTCGATTTCAGCGGTCTTTCGGGCTTGGCTGTAGTGTCGATGCCGCGCCTTCTGCCGTTCACGCCGGAGTTCAATATCGGTGCCATACTCTCGGTTGTAGCCGTCTATCTCGTGTCGGCTACGGAGACCATCGGCGACACGTCGGCGCTGTGCAACGGTGCGCTGAACCGCGACCCTGAGACAAAGGAGATGGGCGCAGCCATCAGTTGCGACGGCTTCGTAAGTAGCGTGTCGGGCTTGTTCGGCTGTACGCCAATCACATCGTTCAGTCAGAACGTAGGCTTGGCAGCTATGTCGGGCGTTGTGAACCGCTTCACTATCGGCATCGGTGCTTTGGTGATGATTGTAGGCGGTGTGTTCCCCGTAGTGGGTCACGCCCTCACCACTATTCCGCAGGCTGTGCTTGGCGGCTGCACCATTATGATGTTCGGTAGTATTCTCTATGCAGGCTTCGGTATGATGGCACGCACGGGCTTCTCGCAGCGCAACATGGTAATCGTGAGTCTCTCGCTCAGCGTGGGTCTCGGTTTTACACAAGCTACCGAGATGTTTAAGATATTCCCCGAGATTGTACGCACGGTGTTCGCAGAGAACTGCGTAGCCGTTGTGTTCCTCCTCGCTGTACTGCTCAACTTGTTGCTCCCGAAGAAAGAGGAGTAAGGTGTTGAGAAGTGTGTTGTAGTGGTGAGATGGTGATGTGTTGAGAAATGTGTTGTTGTGGTGAGATGTTGATGTGTTGACATTTGCATATAACACCTTAACACCATCTCAACTCCACAACATCATCAAACAAATCTCAACATCTCACCACCTCACCATCTCAACCTAAAACCTCACCACTTCAACATATCAACCTAACAACCCCAACCACATGACCTCACACGAAATCTTTATGCTTACTGCGCTGGTATCCACCGGCATCTTTCTGCTTCAGTTTGTAATCTCCGTGTTCTTTGGCGACCTGGACATGGACGTGGACGGCGATGCCAATGTCGACTTCGACCTTGGCAGTCTGTTCTCGTTCAAGGGACTTGTCCACTTCCTCATCGGCTTCGGTTGGACACGTGTGCTGTTCGGCGGCGACACGTGGCAGACGTATGCCTTGGCTGTGTTGGTGGGCATGGTGTTCATGCTCGTGCTCTTCTACTCTTACGTGCTGGCGTATCGTCTGCAGAACCTGCGCAAACCCGAGAAGCCTTACAGCCTTGTAGGCAGAGCGGGGCGCATATATATAAATGTGGGCGACGGACGATACACCATATTCGTGAAGCGCGACGGCGCGGAACGCGAGCTCGATGTCGTGTCGGAGTCGGGACGCACCGACTACAAGACCGACCAGGTGGTGACGATAAAGACCTACCGCGATAATACGTATTATATTGAGTGAGATGGTGAGGTGTTGACAAGCGTTTAAGCCTCTCTATGCCTTCTTAAGCCTCTCTAAGCCATTCGCAACTCCTCATTGAACAACTTCTCATCGGCGCAGCCGACAATTCTTGCTCTGGCAAGTGGCAAAGCCGAGCGCAACACTCAACACTCAACATTCGCAACTCTTCATGTGCTCCGCCCCAAAATTAATAATTAATAATTAAAAACTAATAACTAAAAATATGGGAACAAACCTTTTCATTCTCGCCGGCTTGCTCGTCGTAATCGTGCTGCTCGGCATCATTGGCATCCTCTCGCGCTACCGCAAGTGTAAGTCGGACGAGGTGCTCGTCGTTTACGGTAAGACCGGCGGCTCGAAGTCGGCGAAGCTCTACCACGGAGGTGCTGCCTTCGTGTGGCCCATCATCCAGGGCTACGACTTCCTCTCTATGAAGCCGATGCAGATCGACTGCAAGCTCACCGGTGCCATCTCTGCGCAGAACATCCGCGTAGACGTGCCCACGACCATCACCGTTGCCATCAGCACCGACCCCGAAGTGATGCAGAACGCAGCTGAGCGTATGCTCGGACTCTCAATGGACGACAAGCAGAACCTCATCACAGACGTGGTTTACGGACAGATGCGTCTCGTCATCGCCGATATGACCATCGAGGAGCTGAACTCCGACCGCGACAAGTTCCTCGCCAAGGTGAAGGACAACATCGACACCGAGCTGCGCAAGTTCGGTCTGTATCTGATGAACATCAACATCAGCGACATACGCGACGCTGCCAACTACATCGTCAACCTCGGTAAGGAGGCGGAGTCAAAGGCGCAGAACGAGGCTCAGGCAAACATTGAAGAGCAGGAGAAACTCGGTGCCATCAAGATTGCGAACCAGATAAAGGAGCGCGAAACACGCGTCGCAGAGACCCGCAAAGACCAGGAAGTGGCTATTGCCGCTACACGCAAGGAGCAGGAGATATCCGTGGCTCAGACCGACAAGGAGCGTGTCTCGCAGGTGGCACTCGCCAATGCCGACAAGGAGTCGCAGGTGGCTCGTGCCGAGGCAGAGAAGAACATCAATGTGGAGCAGGCTAACACGGCTAAGGAGAGTCGCATCGCCGAGCTCAACTCCGACATGGAGATTAAGCAGGCTGAGGCTAAGAAGAAGGCAGCCATCGGTCGCAACGAGGCGCAGAAGGAGATAGCGCTATCCAACGCTCAGCTCTCCGTCACCCAAGCCAACGCCGACAAGGAGGCTGGTGAGGCTGCAGCACGTTCGGAGGCTGCAGTGCAGACCGCTCGCGAGAGAGCACAGAAGGAAGTGGAGGAGGCGAAGGCTATGAAGGTAGAGTCGTCGCTGAAGGCAGAGAAGATAGTGCCGGCTGAAGTTGCCAAGCAGGAGGCTATCCTGCAAGCCGATGCCGTAGCCGAGAAGGTCATCCGCGAGGCAGAAGCGAAGGCAAAGGCTACGCTGGCGCAGGCTGAGGCTGAAGCAAAAGCCATACGTATGCGTCTCGAAGCCGAGGCAGAGGGTAAGAAGATGTCGCTCCTGGCTGAGGCTGACGGCTTCCAGGCAATGGTGAAAGCTGCCGAGCTCAACCCGGCTATCGCCATCCAATACAAGATGGTAGACCAGTGGAAGGAGATTGCAGGCGAGCAGGTCAAGGCGTTCGAGAAGATGCAGCTCGGCAACGTCACGGTGTTCGACGGTGGCGACGGCGCAACCGGCAACTTCCTCAATTCGCTCGTGAAGACCGTAGCGCCGAGCCTCGGCGTGCTCGACCAGCTGCCCATCGGCGAAACCGTGAAGAAGATACTCCATCCGGAGGAGAAAAAAGGAACGGAGAAAGAAGGAACGGAGAAAAAAGATGAAAAGTAAAAAGTAGGAGGTACGGGCAAGATGCCCATACCACACACCCACAAAACATTTAAGAGTGAAAAACGGGTAAACAATAAGAGGGTATGGCAATCGAGCCATACCCTCTTGTTATTTATTGTTGCTGCAACTAAAGGCGTTGAGCTACATATTAGTACAATGTCTTTGGAGCGAGTCGGAAGCTGAAGGTATAGTCCTTGTACTCCACGCGGTGACCCTTGCGGGCGCGTCCGTCGCCGCCCCAACTGTCAACACCGCCGACACCCGACTGTACGAGGTCGATGAAGAGGTTGGTGTACTTCGACTTCTCTACCGACTGCGAGTGGCGCTGGTGCTTCTCTGAGCCCTCATCGAGAGTGAGGAGGTCGTAGTGCAGAGCCGATGCCGAGAAGAGCTTGTCGCTCTCTACGCGGAAGCCCACGCCGTCCTTGTTGGTCTGGTTCCACCAGCGCAGGTCGCTCATCGTTCCAGTCTCCTGCGGACGTACATACGGATAGAAGAGCTGGTCGGCAGTAGAGTGGTAGATGCCCACGTTCTGCGAAATCTTGCGGTCGGAGTAGTTCTCCACCGGTCCGCGTCCGTTCCACTGCACCTGATCCATGTCGTAAGGCAGGTTCATCACCATACCGAAGCGTAGCATCTCCGACACCTTTGCGCCCGGAGTGGTCTTCAGATCCTGAGTAACTACGAGTGTACCGTTAGCCTCCACCTGGTATGTGAGTGTGAGTGTCGACTTCACAGCAGGCATGTTGTACACAGCTACTACAGTCTTCAGTTTTTTATCAACTGTGAGCGAGCGAAGTTTCATCTTCGGAGTGCGCCAAGCAGCGAAGTTTTTCTGCGACTGTGCGCCCATGTCGTTGTCGGTTACGGCACGCCAGAAGTTAGGCTTGAGTGAACCGCCCTCGCCGAGGAGCGAGTTGCCGCCCACCTCGTAGCGTGTGATGAAGCCCGTAGCGCGGTCGAAGGCGAGCGTGAAGTTCTGCGCCTGCAGAGTGAGCAGCGGCTCCTTCTTCTTGTCGGTGAGTTTCACCGCCTTCAGAGCCTTCGCCTCGTTCTCGCTGAGTGAGAGGTCGGCACCCTTTGCCTCGCGCAGTGCGAACTGCTGGTAAGCCACTACGTCGCCAGCCTTCTGCAGTCCCTCGTCGTTCTTCAGACGATACTCGATGTTGAGCATCACGTCGTTCGTCTCGTTGAGGTTGTCGAGGTTGTACGGCAATGTGAAGTCGGCAGAGCTCTGTGCCTTCACCTCAGAGAGGTCGGCGATGGTGCCGTTCTGACGTTCGATGCCGTCAGCCACGATAGCCCACGATAGCGATACGTTGTCGAGCGGACGGAAGAAGTTCTCGTTGTAGACGTTGAACTTCTTCTCGGCGAGGTTTGCAGGCTTGGTCCAGATGTTCTGATACCAGTAGCCCACCTCGTAAGTTTCCGGGTTCGGTTTGCGGTCGGGCGAGATGAAGCCGTTGCAGTTGAAGTTGTTGTCCGACGGGTCGTATGAGTTGAAGTCGCCGCCGTAGTTGTATATCATGTTGCCCTTGGCATCCTTGCCACGCAGACCCTGGTCGACGAAGTCCCAGATGAAGCCACCCTGATAGATAGGATACTTGCGTATGAGGTCCCAGTACTCCTGCATTACACCGCAAGAGTTGCCCATGGCGTGTGCGTACTCGCAGTGAATCATCGGCTTCGGGCTTGCCGGATCCTTGGCATAGCGTTCGGCAGCCTCCGGTGTGATGTACATCTCAGCGTAGAAGTCGGTGTTATCGCCGAGGATGGCACGCTCGTAGTGTACTGGGCGCGACGGATCGAACTCGTTGATCCACTTCTTCACGGCAGCGAAGTTCTTCGAGTCGGCAGTCTCGTTGCCCATCGACCAGTAGATTACCGACGGATGGTTGAACTGGTTGTGCACGTTGTGCTCGTTGCGCTCCATAATCTGCTTGGCGAAGAGATCGGTCGTTGTGATGGCGTCGCTGTCGTAGAAGAAGCCGTGGCTCTCCTGGTTAGCCTCAGCGCATACGTACAGACCGTATTCGTCGCAAAGCTCGTAGAAGTAAGGGTCGTCGGGGTAGTGGCATGTGCGCACGGCGTTCACGTTGAACTGCTTCATCAGCTTCACGTCCTCGAGCATACGCTCACGCGAGATGACATATCCGCCGTCGGGGTCTATCTCGTGGCGGTTGGCACCCTTGATGAGTATCGGCTGGCCGTTCACGAGTAGCTGCTTGTTCTTTATCTCTACCTTGCGGAATCCCGTGCGTACCGGCACCGACTCCACGTCCTTGTTGTCCTGCTGCACCGTTACCACCACCTTGTACAGATTAGGAGTCTCGGCAGTCCATTTCAATGGGTTCTCCACGTCGAACTTCACCGTAGCGTTTACTACAGCCACGTTGCGTCCCTTCTGCTTCTTCACCTTCGACGAGTTGATAATCTTGCGGCTCACCACATCTCCGTCAGGCGCGATGAGGTCGATGAGGAACTTTGCGTTGCCCTTCGCCTTGAGTGCAACGGCGAGCGATCCGTTCTTGTATTCGGCATCGAGGTCGGGTGTCACGCGCACGTCGTCGACATGAGCAGTCTGCGAGCGCGAGTAGAGGAAGCAGTCGCGTGCCACGCCCGAGAGACGCCAGAAGTCCTGGTCCTCGCTGTACGAGCCGTCGCACCAGCGGAACGACTGGAAAGCGATGAGGTTGTCGCCCTTCTTAAGATATGGTGTGATGTCGAACTCCATTGCCGACTTCGAGTCCTCTGCGTAGCCCACGAACTTGCCGTTCACCCAGAGGTACATGTTCGATGTCACCGAGCCGAAGTGAGCAATCACCTGGCGTCCGTCCCATGAGTCGGGTATGCGTATAGTGCGTCGGTATGAACCTACGTGGTTGTCCTTGGTAGGCACCATCGGAGGGTTGTTCTTGAAGTGTCCACGCCATGCAAAGCCTATGTTCACGTACTCAGGGTCGCCGTATCCGTTCAGTTCCCAGATGCCCGGCACGCGCATAGTCTTCCATGCCGCGTCGTCGTAGTCGGTGCGGAAGAAGTCGGTAGGACGCTGGTCGGCGTTCTCCACCCACTGAAAGTGCCAGTCGCCCTCGATAGAAAGGAAGTTGCTCGATTTGTCACGGTCGCCTTTCAGCGCAGCCTCGCGGTTCTCGTAAGCAAAGAACGATGTGCGTGTAGCGAAGCGATTAACATTGTTCACCGACAGGTCGTGCCACTCGGTAAAGGTCGGCTCAGTAGCCTTGTCTGTTTCGTTGGCTGCGTAGATATGACATGGGGTCATACCGGCAATTGCCAACGTCAAAAGCAAGTGTTTCATAATTATATTGTTGATTGTATATGTGCGGTTTAAAGTTCTGACAACAAAGTTACTACAAATTTGGCGGAAACTATCAAAAATTGTAATTTTGTATGTTAAATACAATGAATATGAACTATAATACACATACTCTTGCTAACGGATTGCGCATAATCCATCTGCCGTCGGCTCAACCCGTGGTATATTGCGGCTACGCTGTGGGTGCCGGCACACGCGACGAAGAGCTCGGACGCGAGGAGGGCATGGCGCACTTCTGCGAGCATATCACCTTCAAAGGTACGGAGCGACGCAGCTCGATGAAGATACTCGGTCATTTGGAGAGTGTGGGGGGCGACCTCAACGCCTTCACCAATAAGGAGGAGACGGTGTATCATGCTGCCGTGTTGAAGGACAACATCGGTCGCGCGGTCGACCTGCTCACCGATATCGTGTTCCACAGTACCTATCCGCAGGCGGAGATAGACAAGGAGGTGGAGGTGATTGTCGACGAGATAGAGAGCTACAACGACTCGCCTGCCGAGCTCGTCTACGACCTCTTCGAGAACGCCGTCTTCAGCGGTCATCCGCTCGGGCACAACATACTTGGCACGGCGGAGAAGCTGCGCCGTTACACCACGGCTGACGCGCTGCGCTTCACACGCCGCTACTATCGCCCCGCGAACAGTGTGTTCTTTGCGTATGGCGATGTCGACTTCGCGCGATTGGTGCGGCTGCTTGAACGTGCCAACACTGTGGCTGCAGATGAAGCGTGCTGCGCTTGCAAGCAATCTGCCGCTACGCTGCCGCCATACGTGGCGCAGCACATAGAGCACCATATGGACACTCACCTGGCGCACGTGATGGTGGGCACACGTGCCTACGACGTGCACGACGAGCGCCGCATAGCACTCTATCTGCTCAACAACATACTCGGCGGACCGGGCATGACGGCGCGTCTGAATGTGTCGCTGCGCGAGCGCAACGCCCTTGTCTACACCGTGGAGAGCATGGCGCAGAGCTATAGCGATACGGGTTTATGGGCGGTCTACTTCGGTTGCGACCCGAAGAACGTGAACCGCTGCCTCCGACTAATACGCCGCGAGCTGGATAAGGTGATGCAACGACCGCTTAGTGATGCGCAACTGCGTGCTGCAAAACGACAGATACGCGGACAGATAGGTATCGCCTGCGACTCGCGCGAATCGTTCGCCCTCGACTTTGCCAAGAGCTACCTCCACTATGGGTGGAAGAAAGACGTGACGGCACTCTGCGAGCGTATCGATGCGCTCACTGCTGCCGACCTGCAACGCGTAGCGCAGGACCTCTTCGCTGAGGAACGTCTCACGAGTCTCGTAGTCAAGTAGGCGCAGGTCTAAGTTGTGGCGATTTCAGGGGGTGCACTTGTCTCAAGTGCACCAACCAAGCAATAAGTACACCAACCGAGCAAGAAGTGCACCAACCAAAGCAATAAGTACACAACAGAATAGATAGCACCATTTACTTGGTTGAGGGTGTGTCAAAACTCCCTTATTCTTAAAAAATCACAAAGAGGGCGTGTCAATGTTCAGTTCTTTATCAAGCCATTCATCATAAATGCACAGCTGATACAAATTACTGCTCATTAAGAATTCAATCTTGCCATTAACAGTACCACTTAAACTTAAGTAGTTAATATAAGACTCCCTATTTACGAAGAGACTTTAGTGACTTCAAGAAGCGACGGTCGGCCTTGTCTGTTACTACAACAATAGATCTACTACTATAGGTTACATAGTTACTGCTTGAGAAGGCTACGGTACATGTCGTCTTTCTTTCACCGTCATCACCACCCATTTCTGAAGCCAAAACCGGCAATTCTGTTGGTTTAACCGTGAATGTCTTTCCCGATTTATTAACAGTTAAAGAAGATGTTAAATCATGATCTGAGATATACTCAATATGAGTTGGTGCGATTGGATAATTATCGTCATCATCAAAATCATCCTCAAACAAAACATCTCTCTTAAGATTATTGTCATAGCTAACCTGAATACCAATGTTCTTCTGTGGCGAACCAAGACCTGCCGCATCTACATCTATTGACATCATAGAATAAAGCATACCGTCTTTCAACTTACTTGGGTTCTTACGATAATAAAGCAAATCTTCGGTCGTGGCACACAATTCATAACTGTCAATACCATTGGCATCGCCGTATTCACCATCTTTACTTGGAATTACATAGGTATATTTATATTCAACCTTGCGACCATCAACTATGGTAAAAGTGCTGCCTTTACCACTGTTGTTTTCACTGTCATCATCACTACTGCACGCAGAGAATGTGAAACACGAGAACATGGCTACAATAGCCATTGATAAATACTTAATTGTCTTCATGTTTTTGTTAATTTATTTTGTATTCACTTTCTTTGATATATTTTACCGCTTTGATCTATTAGATACTTACCCTTATTTGTTAGAATCATATCTCCATCCGCGTAAAAAGGATAATTGCGTAGAGTAATCTTGTTTCCAGAAATATAATAAGAACACGATTTCGTTGAATTAAAATGTTCTCTTTTATAACCATCAGACCAAATATAGTAATACCCCCAACTCTTAACTTCACATGTTGTAGAGTTTTTAAATGTTAGCTTGGTATGATACTCTTCTGGATTACCATCACCATCAATATCAGTTTCGTCACACTGATAAGTGTTATTTTCAACACTTGACGAAGAACCTCCATCATCATCATCACTACCACATGCAATAAGAGACAATGAACCAACAAACAATAATGCTAAAAAGAAAATAAACTTTAATCTTTTCATAAATTGACGATTTATAATGAGTTAATAAAAAAAATACAATCGCTACATAAATAATAAGACATTAAAAACAATAAGCAAGTGTTACATTCACACCATCTGCCTTATAATCCTTGCCAAATTTAAACTTAGGTGCCCAGTAGTAATAGCCTCCGGACAACATGATTTTTTTGTACTTCACGCTTAATCGTCCATTAACAAAGCCATCAACCATAAACTTATTTTTATACTTTGGGTTATCGTGCTTATCAAAGCCATCAAATTGATCCTGGGTTCTAAACGAAGGACCTGCCGCAAGAGTTAGATATAAACCAAAATCATCCTTCTGATAAAGCCCAAAAGTATAGTTAACTCCAAAATCACAATTATAATTACCGTGATCTTCAAAATTTGCACGTAGGGCCATATCAATAGATACACCATTTACATTGTAACCCTGAATAGTAATGCCATAATTTTCCATTCCATTAAAGCCATAATAACCTAAACCGACAGTAATAAATTTTGTCGATTCTTTTGACACGTTGTTAACATTGGTTGATGACTCTTGAGCATTCACAGCTAAAGAACAAAACAAAGCACACATTGAAATAATAGTTTTTTTAAACATAATGTATAGTTTTTGTGCTTATAGACTCTTCTGATTCAGCTAATTTTTGTTTTCGAGTTGAAATAATCATATACGAAAAAAGGCGCAGGAGTCTGTTTCTTGCTTATCTCAAGGACACAGGCCTTCGCATTGCCTACCCAACCGAGATAAGCAACGTAGCCAGCCCACGCCCATGTACGTATATACACAGCTATATGTCTTAACATCAATATACCCACATGTCATACCCATACATAAATATACAAATATGACAATACGACATTTGATGCAGACCACAGCCTACAATAATCGTACTAACGCAGGCGTTTGTCGTTGCCTAATCTTCGGTTGGATTGGAAGTTGCGAAGTTCGTGTCCTTAAAGATTAGCGTCTGAAAACGCCATTTCCCATAAAGATGCCTACCACGTTCCCCACTGGGACTGGCATGCGTTTGCAAAGTTAGGCAAATATTTTTTAACCCACAAAAAATATAAGAATAAAAATGCGGAGATTTTAAAATATGGGGATTTCATTGTAACTAATGAATACTACAATAAAATCTTAAATTATAAGTCTGCTAATTTAAGGTATATGGGAAAAATTAAAGGATTTCTCTTTGCCGTACGACACAGAGAAATCCTAATGACCGATTTGGGCTAAACGAGAACAAGGTATAACAAAAAATAGGAGTTACGGGTTAAGGTTATCCACAACCATAATTCGTAACTCCTATTTTTTTTGCTTATCTAAGCGATAAATAGCAGTTTATCTGTTAGGAGGTACGGCTTGCCCTGGGAGAAGTACACCCACAGAATAGATAGCACCGTTTACTTGGTTGGTGCAGCAGAGACTGCTGCACCCCCTGAGAGAAGTGCACCAACCGCTATGTTAAAAGCAAAAACGGATTAAACCGATTAATAGGATTTCTCCGCAATGAAGAAAAATCCGTTTAATCCGCTTAATCCGTTGTTGATTTCTACGCACCCTTGCAATCTGTGCGCATCTGTGGGAGAATATCTCAGCAGAGATTCTACAGCATAGCGAGTGCCTTGTTCTCTGCATCCTCCATTATCTCGCGCTCGCCCGGCCCCTTGTCGTTGATGCCACAAAGGTGCAGAATGCCGTGGATGATCACGCGGTGCAGCTCGTCGTCGTACTGCTTGCCGAACTTCTCGGCGTTGGTGCGCACCGTGTCGAGCGAGATGACGATGTCGCCACTCACGATGCCCGGCTCGTCGTAGTCGAACGTAATCACGTCTGTATAGTAGTCGTGACCCAAGTACTCGTTGTTCACTTCGAGAATCTTCTCGTCGTCGACGAACATATAGCCTACTTCGCCAACCTTGTAGCCGTATGTAGCGGCAACGGCACGTATCCATGCTGTTGTCTCACGCTTCTTTATCTTCGGCATCTTCACGCCGTCTACGTTGTATGTAATCATATTTTGAGTTTTGAATTTTGAGTTTTGAATTGTTGCCGTTGGCAATTTTGAGTTTTGAATTTTGAGTTATTAAGTTATTGAATTCAAAATTGAATAATTCAACATCGGCGCAGCCGACAATTCCTAATTCAACATTCAAAACTCAACATTCAGAATTTCTGCCCTTACGGCAGAAATTCTGCTACGTTTCTTCCGAAGTTCTTCAGTTCTCTGACCACCGACGACGACACGCTGTCCATGCCGGGCAGAGCGTAGAACACCACGGTCTCTATGCCCGTGAGTCGGCGGTTGATGTCAGCCTGCTCGCGCTCGAACTCGAAGTCCTTCACCGAGCGCACGCCCTTCACGATGAACTGCGCCCCGTGGCGCTGCGCAAAGTCGACCGTCAGGTCGCTGTACTGCTCCACCGTTATCTTCTTCTCGCCGTCATACAGCCCTCTGATGGTCTCCACGCGCTCCTCCGCCGTGAGCATGTAGCGCTTCTTCTCGTTCACGCCAACGCCGATGACAAGGCGGTCGAAGAGTGGCAGAGCGCGGCGCACGATGGAGTCGTGACCGATGGTGAACGGGTCGAACGATCCGACGAATATTCCGATTCTTTCCATTACTTTCCGTTTACTAATACGTGCAAATGTACAACTTTTATTTTACATAGCCACACACGTTTTCTCATATTTTGCAAAATAAATAGAGTTTCGTTACTGCTGTTTCTCGATATAATAATGTAATTTTGCATATTGAACTAATATATAATAAGCATAGAACTAATACATAACAAAGAATGGTACTCAACTATATCTGGATTGCGTTCTTCCTCATCGCCTTCTGCATAGCCCTTGTGCGACTCGTGTTCATGGGCGATACGGAGGTGTTCCCCGCAATCATGAACTCTACGTTCGACACCTCGCGCACGGCGTTCGAGATTTCGCTCGGACTCACCGGTGTGCTCTCGCTCTGGCTCGGCATAATGAAGATAGGCGAGAAGGGTGGGGTGGTGAACGTACTGGCGCGTGTTCTCTCGCCCGTGTTCTCCCGACTGTTTCCCGACATTCCGAAGGGACATCCCGTCACGGGCAGCATCTTCATGAACGTGGCTGCCAACATGCTCGGCCTCGACAACGCCGCAACGCCACTCGGACTGAAGGCTATGGAGCAGCTGCAGGAGTTGAACCCTAAGAAGGACACGGCTACGAACCCGATGATAATGTTCCTTGTGCTGAACACGTCGGGTCTGACACTCATACCGGTGAGCATCATGGTGTACCGTGCGCAGCTTGGCGCAGCACAGCCTACCGATGTCTTCGTGCCCATACTGCTTGCTACGTTCTGCTCTACCGTCGCCGGCATCATCGTCACCTCGCTCTATCAGCGCATCAACCTGCTCAACCGCACGATGCTGCTCACGTTAGGCGGACTTTCGCTTGCCGTAGCCACCATCATCTGGGGCTTCTCGGCTATGGACAAGGCGCAGATGAACGTTGTGAGCACGTCGGTGGCTAACATACTGCTGATGCTTATCATCGTGGTGTTCATCCTTGCCGGTATGCGCAAGAAGGTGAACGTGTACGATGCGTTCATCGAGGGCGCAAAGGACGGCTTCTCCACGGCTGTGCGCATCATTCCTTATCTCGTGGCGATACTCGTGGGCATCGGTGTGTTCCGCGCTTCGGGTGCAATGGACATGCTCATCGGTGGCGTGAAGTGGGGCGTTGAGGCTTTGGGCTGCAACACCGATTTCGTCGGGGCGCTGCCCACGGCACTTATGAAGCCCCTCTCAGGCAGCGGTGCGCGTGGCATGATGGTCGATGCCATGACCACATACGGTGCCGACTCGTTCGTGGGTCGCCTCTCGTGCATCTTCCAGGGTTCCACCGACACTACCTTCTACATCCTCGCCGTCTACTTCGGCAGTGTCGGCGTACGCTACACACGCCACGCCGTAGCCTGCGGCTTGCTTGCCGACCTCGCTGGCGTAATTGCGGCAATCGCAATATGCTACCTTTTCTTCTAAAAGTAAAAAAGTAAAAGAGTAAAAAGGGAGGGATTATGGCAAGGAGTGTTGTATTTGAGCTGAGTAAGAAGTTCGCATTAAGGGTTATCAGACTATACGTATATCTGAAAGACGAAAGAAAGGAATACGTAATGTCTAAACAAATATATAGATGTGGAACAAGTATTGGGGCTAATATTGCAGAAAGCAGATTCGCTCAAAGCGATGCTGATTATATCTGTAAGTTGAGTATTGCATTGAAAGAGGCTTCTGAAACGATGTATTGGCTCGACTTATTGCACGAATCTGATTTCATATCGCCAAAGCAATACGAATCATTGCTCAATGATGTGAAAACAATAACGGGAACGTTGGTTAATATAATTAATAAGATAAAGACAAGTAATATTTCAAACAAAAGTAAATAAGCGAATCGTATAATAAGAGTTGTAATGTTGATGAGTAACGGTATTCAAGCTCTTTTTACTTTTTTACTTTTTTACTTTTTTACTTTTAAGTTATGGCTAATTTAAAGAGTTTAGCAAAGGACACCGCCATTTACGGCTTGAGCAGCATTGCGGGCCGTTTCATCAACTATCTGCTGGTGCCCATCCAGACCACAGCGTTCGTCGCGAGCGGCGGACAATATGGTGTCGTTACGAACATCTACGCCTACACGGCGCTGCTGCTTGTCATCCTTACCTACGGTATGGAGACAACTTTCTTCCGCTATGTGAACAAGACGGAGGAGAACCCACAGACCGTCTACTCTACGGTGCTTATCTCCGTAGGCATGACGGCGGCGCTTTTCGTGGCACTCGTGTTCAGTTTCCTGCCACAGATAGCAACGTTCATGAAGTACCCCGACCATCAGAGTTGGGTGGCTGTGATGTTTGTCTGCGTGGCTATCGACGCGTTCAAGTGCATACCGTTCGCCTATCTGCGCTATAAGAAGAAGGCTATTAAGTTCGCGGCGCTGCAGTTGGTGAACATCGTGCTGAACATCGTGCTCAACCTGCTCTATCTCATCGTGCTGCCGGCACTGAAGCTGAACCCGTTCGGCTTGTACGATGCGCAGTTCACGCTCGACGTGGGCATGGTGTTCTACATCAACCTCGTCTGTACAGCCGTCGTTCTGCTCTGCTTCTGGCGCGAGCTGACGGGCTTCCGCTGGCGTTTCGACGTGCAGTTGTGGCGTCGTATGCTGCGCTACGCCATGCCTCTGCTGGTGTTGGGCATAGCCGGCATCCTCAACCAGACACTCGACAAGATAATCTTCCCCTACCTTTATGACGGAGCCGACGAGAAGACGCAGCTCGGCATATACGGTGCGGCTACGAAGATAGCGATGATCATGGCGATGATTACGCAGGCGTTCCGTTACGCCTACGAGCCTTTCGTGTTCGGCAAGTCGAAGGACAAGGACAACCGCGAGACCTACGCCACGGCGATGAAGTTCTTCATCATCTTCACGCTGCTTGCCTTCCTCGTCGTGATAGCCTACCTCGACATCCTGCGCTTCATCATCCCTAACGAGAGCTACTGGCCCGGACTGCGCGTCGTGCCAATCGTGATGGCTGCCGAGATAATGATGGGTGTCTACTTCAACCTCTCGTTCTGGTACAAGCTCATCGACAAGACTATCTATGGCGCATGGTTCTCAGCTGCCGGCTGCTTGGTGTTAGTGATGGTGAACGTGCTCTTCGTGCCTAAGTACAGCTATATGGCTTGTGCATGGGGCGGCGTGGCAGGCTACGGCACGGCGATGGTGCTGTCGTATCTCGTCGGTCAGCGCAAGTATCCCATCAACTATCCGCTGAAGTCGATAGGCGTGTACGTGGCTATCACGGCACTCTTCTACTTCCTCATGACGCTCTCCAACGACAACCTGCCCCAGTGGGCTGCGCTTGCAGTGAACACCGCGCTCGTCCTGGCGTTCATCGGTCACATCGTCTATCACGACCTACCACTGAAGAGTCTGCCCATAGTGGGCAAGTATTTCAAGTGAACTTAATTTAAAGAAATGTAAAGGTAAAATATATGGATGGTATAGTAAATAAAGAGCGTGCAATCCGTGCTATTGTAAAACAGGCAGTAGAAGCATACGCATCTGGCTTTTCTGACAGACATTTAAGGGAAGTTGATGATGAGGATGGCACAATAAATATGAAGATACATAATGTTTTTATCGCAGCTTTAGGTGCCGATATTCAGTATTATTCTGCATTGTCGCGATCTCTCGATAGTAGTTTAGGAAATATGCTTGAGAAGATGGCTATAAATATAGCAACTCTTAATTTTGAGGTTACGCAACATGTTGAGGGTGTTATATATCAAGATCAGACTGATTATATTGCAGAATTGTTAGAATCTTACAAGAATACCAAAGGTGTGAACCATAGAAAGCCAAGTGTTAGTGATTATCTTGGCATTAGTGGAAGAAACAAAGCTTTAAATCATAGCAAACGCCATGAAAGCGACTATTATCTAAAAGATTCAGAAACAGATATGCATTATCTGATTGAGTTGAAGATAGGTGGCGATCTCGACAATAAAAAAGCACGTTCAGAGAAAGAAGCTTTGTTGGAACAATATTGCATTTTAGCGAATACGCTTGGTTCAGAGAAAAACATCAAGATATGTTTCGCTACAGCTTATAATAGATATGGTGAGGGCAATCCTTGGACACAAGGACGTGTACGCCAATTTTTTGCAGATGAAGAGCTTTTGATAAGCAGTAAGTTTTGGAATTTAGTTTGTAAATCCGAAAGAGGCTATGAGATAGTGCTTGATGAGTATAAGAAGAATGCTTGTTTAATAATTGATGCCCTTGATCGCATAAAAAAGGCTTATTTACCCGGAATGTAATGAAAGATCCTAATTGGAGAAAATGTATTTTAAGAGCAGATAGTCGGGATGTGATAAAACATATCCCCGATAACTCTATTGATTTTATACTTACCGACCCACCATATAATTTGGGTCAACATTCTACTGGTAATATACCATTACCTGGGCGTTCTGCAATGAACAATGATGTTGCGGAATGGGATATGGTTGATTTTAATCCTGAGGAGTGGGCTGACGAGTTTGTTAGAATATTAAAACCAACGGGTAATTTGTTCATTTTCACTTCTTACAATCAGTTGGGGCGTTGGTATAACTGTCTTGACCATAAGTTTGATACATCTAATTTTATGGTTTGGCATAAGACAAATCCTGCTCCTAAAATATTTAAGGCTGGTTTCCTGAATAGTTGTGAAATGATTTTTACTTGTTGGAACAAAAAGCATACGTGGAATTTTATTTCACAAAAAGAGATGCACAACTTTATTGAGAGTCCGATATGTATGCGTCCGGAAAGACTAAGTAATCCAAAGCATCCTGCTCAGAAGCCTGTTGCTATTCTGAAAAAGATGATTGAAATTGCATCGAATGAAAACGATATAGTCTTTGATCCTTTTATGGGTGTTGGTTCTGTTGGTGTAGCTACTCTTGAGCTTAACCGGCGATTTATAGGTGTTGAATTAGACCCATGTTATTTTCAAGCAGCAAGTGAAAGAGTCGAAAAAGTTATAGTGATGAGTGATAAGGAAGCAATGACAAGATATAAGCAACCAAATGAAGAAACAGGGTTACTGTGTGAGCCAACAGCTTCTTATGGGGAAATGCATGGTCTGGTGAGCTCGTTTTTTGATGTTGGTGCAAATAAGAAGATAATAAGGAAAGAGCAAGTAAAAGAAAAGAAAAAAAATGAGACGGGGGTCTCGCCAATAATAAAATGGCCAGGAGGCAAGGAGAAAGAATTAAAATTCATAACACCTAATGTCCCTAACTTTAAAAGGTTTTTTGACCCCTTTGTTGGTGGAGGTTCTGTGTTTATGGGCTTGGATGCAGACGAATACTATATAAATGATTTTTCAGAAGAGTTGATAGATTTGTATAAGTATATATCTGAACAGGATGAGTTGTTTTTCAAGTATGTAGAGGCGATAGATGTATCGTGGAAAAATGCAACGGAGTTTTTCTGTTCTAACAACTATTTGAATACTCTTTACGTAAGATATAGAAATGCATCGATTAGCAAAAAAGAATTGCAACAGCATATCGTAGATTTTTGTCGAGATAATGCAGAGCGTACCAATAACATCTTAGAGGGCGATTTTAGATTGCTACCGAGTATTCTTGTAAAAGAGTTGGAGAAGAACCTTTTACGCAAAATGGTACGTATGCAGCAATTGGAAGAACAAAAGTATGAACTTCCAACTAAAGACGTAGACGATAACATAGAATCTGCAATAAAGAGTGCTGTATACATGAACTATCGTTATCTATATAATAAAATAAAGATAGAGGACAATAGACCATTGCACTGTGCATTATTCTTCTTTATAAGGAACTATGCATATAGTGGTATGTTTAGATATAGTAATAAGGGGGAATTCAATGTTCCTTATGGAGGAATAGCTTATAATAGTAAGTATATGTTGAAGAAGATAGATTACTATAAATCTGAACTTTTGCAGGAACACTTCAGAAAGACAAAAATATATAATGTCGACTTTGAAGAATTTTTGCAGAAATGTAATCCCACGCAAGATGATTTTGTATTTCTTGACCCACCATATGATAGTGAGTTTAGTACATATGCTCAAAATCCGTTTATGAAAGAAGATCAACAACGCCTTGCTGATTATATGCTAAATAAGTGCAAAGCAAAATGGATGATGATAATTAAAAATACGGATTTTATATATAATCTATATAATAAGAAAGGAATAAACATACGTACATTTGATAAAGAATATCTTGTTAGTTTTATGAATAGAAACAACAAGAAAGTTACTCATCTGTTGATAACTAACTATTAATAAATAAGAATATGAAGAAAAAGAATCTGTTCCTCGCTGCAGCCCTTGCGCTCTCATCGGCTGCCGCTCATGCCGACGAAGGCATGTGGACGCTCTACAACCTGCCGCAGGCGGTGTACGAGCAGATGAAGAGCTATGGCTTTACCCCTTCTTACGACCAGCTCTACAAGAGCGAGGACGCCATCAAGAACGCCGTTGTCAACTTCTCGGGTTACTGCTCTGGCGTCGTTGTGTCGCCCGACGGACTCGTCTTCACCAACCACCACTGTGGCTTTGAGGCTATCCGCTCGCACTCTACCGTGGAGCACGACTACATGCTCAACGGCTTCTACGCAAAGACCTTCGAGGAGGAGCTGCCGAACAAGGATATGTTCGTGAGCTTCATGGTGGACCAGAAGGACATCACGGAGATGCTTGCCCAGCGCGGCTTCAACGAGATGAACAACGAGCAGCGCGAGAAGTTGCTCAACGAGGTGGAGAACCAGATGATCAAGGAGGAGCACGAGCAGGATCCGTCGCTCGACCTCGAGATCAAGCCGTTCTACGAGGGTAACAAGTACTACGCTACGACATACCGCACCTTCCGCGACCTGCGCCTCGTGTTCACCATACCGAAGTCGATGGGCAAGTTCGGCGGCGAGACCGACAACTGGATGTGGCCGCGCCAGACCTGCGACTACTCGGTGTTCCGCATCTATGCCGACCCGAACACCAACGGACCGGCTAAGTACTCGAAGAATAACGTGCCCTACAAGCCGAAGCACTGGGCTAAGGTGTCGATGGATGGATACAAGGAGGGCGACTTCGCCATGACTATCGGCTACCCAGGTTCTACCGAGCGTTACCTCTCAAGTTACGGCATACGCGAGATGCGCGACGCTGAGAACGCTCCGCGTGCCCAGATACGCGGTGTGAAGCAGGCGGTGATGATACGCCACATGCGTGCCGACGAGGCTGTGCGCATCAAGTACGACTCGAAGTACGCGCAGAGCTCCAACTACTGGAAGAACTCGCTCGGTATGAACAAGTGCATCGACTCCGTGGGCATCATCCGCCAGAAGGCTGACTTCGAGGACCGCATCCAGGAGTATCAGAAGTGGACCGGCTATCTGAAGGGCAAGCTCGACTTCGAGAAGATGAAGAACCTCTACGCAAAGCGCTTCGATGCCGACAAGCTCAGCACCGTATGGCGCGAGACATTCTCACGCACCAGCGAGTTCAACACACGTGCGCTCACACTCATCGGCATGATGCCAGAGAAGGGCAGCAAGAAGGCGAAGACCTACTACAGCTTCCCCGACAACAGTGCAGAGTGGGACGCGGCTCTCGACAAGGACGTGCAGGCTGCGCTCATCGACAACTTCCGCCAGTATGTCGCAAAGGAAGAGCTGCCAGAGTTCTACACCACCATCGCGGAGCAGTTTGGCGGCGACACACGCAAGTACGTCGACTGGCTCTGGTCTACATCCGTAGTGATGAGGAGCGGCAAGAAGATTACGCTCACCGAGAAGGCACTGGCTAAAGACCCCGGCTATCAGTATGCAAAGGCTGTGAAGGCTGTCTACGACAAGTGCAGAAGCGTTATAAACAGCGTGTATGAAGAGATTGAGGAGCAGGAGCGTTACCTCTGCGACGCCAAGGTGCGCTACGAGCAGGAACTGCCTCACTACTCGGATGCCAACTTCACGATGCGTCTGTCGTACGGTCAGGTAGGCGGCTATCTGCTGGGTGGCGAGCCGTCGGGCTACTACACCGAGGCTTCGTCTATCGTGCGCAAGATGGAGGCTGGCGAGAAGGGCACCATCGACTATCAGGCAGAGCCAGTGATGAAGCAGCTTCTCTCTTCGCCCGATTTCGGTAAGTACACCGACAAGACAACGGGTAAGATGCAGCTCTGCTTCCTCACCAACAACGACATCACCGGCGGCAACTCTGGCTCGCCGATGTTCGACGGCAACGGCAACCTCATCGGTCTGGCGTTCGACGGCAACTGGGATTCGCTCTCAAGCGACATCTGGTTCGACAAGCGTCTGGCTCGCTGCATCGGTGTGGACATCCGCTACATGCTCTTCCTCATGGATAAGTGGGGCAACGCAGAGCGTCTGCTCAAGGAGATTGGCGTGAAGTAAGGCTTCGCTCTCAGTAAATATATAAAAAGAGGCTACGGCAGTTTTTGTCGTAGCCTCTTTTTATAGGAAATACCTATAGCAAGAGGTCCTGTGAATTTTGTGAATTCCGTGGGAAAAAGAAGTGCCCACGGAACGCACGGAAATCACAGAAGTTTAGGGTGCGTATTGTTCTCCCACGGAATGCACGGAATCCACAGAAGCTTAGGGTGCGTATTGTTCTTCCACGGAACGCACGGAATCCACAGAAGTTTAGGGTGCGTATTGTTCTCCCACGGAACGCACGGAATCCACAGAAGTTTAGAGTGCGTAGAGAAAAACTACGGAATCCGTTGTTAAAATATTAATCTTGAGCGGTGGGTTGCGTTCGCCGTCCAATCGGGTTGCGTTCGCCACCCGATCAGATTGCGTCCGCCGCCCGATCGGATTGCGTCCGCCGTCCGCACCGACAGCGTACGGAGAACGATGACAAAACATGAACTATTGGGCGATTAAAGCGGCTATTTCATCAAGCGTATGTGCCACTTTCACGGTGTCGTCGAAGCCAGCACGCAGCACACCACGCGTCTTCAGGTCGTCGAACATAGCGATGAGCGAGTCCCAGAAGCCGCCGATGTTGTAGAGAATGACGCGCTTGTTGTGGTAGCCGATGGAGGCAGCGGCGAGCACAGTGAATATCTCGTCGAGTGTGCCCACGCCACCCGGCAGCGCGATTATTACGTCGCTGCGCTCAATCATAAGGTCTTTGCGGTCGGAGAGGTTGTCGCAGAGTATCTTCACGTCGACATAGTCGGACACCTTTCCGCCTTTCTCCACTATCGTAGGCACCACGCCCACGGTCATTCCCTTTGCGTCGTGCACAGCCTTCGCTACGCACTCCATCAGTCCGAGGTTGCATCCGCCGAACACCAGCGTATGCCCGTTGGCACCCATCCAGGTGCCCAGTTCGCTCGTGCGCTCGAAGTATTCGGCGGGAATGTTCGAGTTGGCAGAGCAGAAAATACAAATGTTCATTGTTTATTTTGGGTTTTTTATTATTAACTAAGCCGAACTAAGCCTTCTTAAGCCTTTCTAAGCCTTCCTAAAATAAGCCGAACTAAGCCTTCTTAAGCCTTTCTAAGCCTTCCTAAAATAAGCCGAACTAAGCCTCTTTAGGCCTTGCTAAGCCTTTGCTAACTAAGCCCTCCCCGACGGGGAGGGTTGGGAGGGGCTTTGGCTGGTGCTACTCCTCTTTAGGCTATAATATCCGAAGCGGCAGCGCAGACAGTCCTTTCGCTCGCAGTAGCGGTGCTGCAGCTGTATGAGTGCCTGCGTGTCGGCAGCGTTGCGTGCCTCCACGCCGCACTCCTTCCAGAGGCGTATGTAGGTGTTGTCCTCGGCAGGCAGCTCTTCGAGCCAGTCGAGCGCGCGCTGCACGAGGCGTTCGTCGTCGCGGTAGCAGCCCCAGGCGTGCAGCACGGGTACGGCGGCGTTGATGGCGAGCAGGTTGAGCGAGGCGGTGGATAGTCGCTTCTCGTTGAGGCTGCTCTCCTTGCCGAACGTGTAGTGCGTGCGCCAGTAGTCGCTCACGCTGGTCTGCAGCACGGCGTGCAACTGCTTCACACTCTCGCACGCCGTTATCTCAGCCAAGCCGGCACGTCGCGAGCAGTAGAGCTGCGCCAGCTGTGACATGCGTATATACGGGAAGTTCTGTGGGCGCAGACGCAGGAAACGCCACGCCTGACGCGCCATCGGTTCGAGCCGGAACTTGCGCGAGAGGTAGCCGAACTCGCGCTTTAGGCTGAGGAAGTAGGGGTCGGCGAGGGCAGCATCGCGCGTAGCGGGTGTCATCTGCGCCTCGTCGAGCAGTCCAGCCATGCCCATGAACATCGCCTCTACCTGAAACGGGTCGTCGCGGTGGTGGGCTATCTGCATCAGTGGCAGTCGCTCTGCCCACTGTTCAAACGCCTCGCTGTTCACGCCGAAGCCGAAGCTGCGCGCCATAGTGGCGAAGAACGCAGCCTCCCACGAGCCCTCGAACAGAGCCACGCGGCGGCGTATCGCCTCCGTCTTCTCGTTGAGGCGCTCGGCAACAAGCGCACTGAGCCACGAGCGTTTCTTGATGGCATCGAGCGGAAGCACCGCCTCGCGGCAAGGCGGATAGCGGTCGAAGGCGAGCAGACGGCGGTAGTTGCTGAGCACCTGCTGCGGCACTGCGAGCTGCACCTGCGGCAGGTGGTCGCCACGTTCGGTCACCACGTCGGCATCCACCACTGCTGCCACGTGCAAGACCACGTTGTTGTACGCCGCATCGGTGTCGTGGCCATGCAGAAACCAGTCGGCAGAGCGTTCGTGAATCTCCACATTGCCCACCCACATCACGCCGTCGATGCGCACCTTGGCGTTGAAGAAATCGGGTCCGGCGTGCATGTTCAGCAGCCCAGGGTCGATAACCTCCACGCTGCGACCGTCGGTGGTGCGCAGCTCGCTGAGCGGCAGTATGCGATGTTTCCAGATATAGTGCAGTAGCTTTTCCATAGACGTTCGGGATTTAACGACCTCAAAGTTACGTTTTTTTTACATCAAAAGTGGTTTTTATATTCAAAAAATAAGTAATTTTGTAGGCAGAACTTGTAAATATGTCAATCTGTAAAATTGTCAACCCGTTAACTTCTCAATTATAAAAGAATGAAACGCTATTTACTATCAGCTGCTGCGCTCTGTTTCGTAATGGCAATGAGCGCACAATCGCTCTTCGTTGGATCGTACAACATACGCTATCACAACAACGGCGACGACCGCAAAGGTAACGTGTGGACAACACGCTGCAAGGTGATTTGCGACCAGGTGAACTTCGAAGATCCCGACATCTTCGGAGCGCAGGAAGTACTGCACGCGCAGCTCGACGACATGCTCGGCGCACTCGATGGCTACGACTATATCGGCGTGGGTCGCGACAACGGCAAGAAGAAGGGCGAATATGCAGCCATCTTCTACAAGAAAGACCGCATAAAACTGCTCAACAACGGCAACTTCTGGCTGAACGAGACCCCCGAGAAACCTAAGCTCGGATGGGATGCCGCCTGCATACGCATCTGCTCGTGGGGCGAGTTTGAGCAGGCAGCAACCGGTTTCCGCTTCTACTACTTCAACCTGCACATGGACCACGTGGGCGTGGTGGCGCGTCGCGAGGCAGCGAAGCTCGTAGTGAAGAAGATTGGCGAGATAGCCAAGGGTGCGCCAGTGGTGCTCACCGGCGACTTCAATGTCGACCAGAACGACGAGATATACGGCATCTTCGCTTCGTCGGGAATACTCAACGACTCGTACACACACGCTCGTCTGCGCTTCGCCGAGAACGGCACGTTCAACGATTTCAAGCCTGACGTGAAGACGCAGTCGCGCATCGACCACGTCTTCGTGTCGCCGGAGTTCAACGTCGACCGCTACGGTATGCTCACCAATATGTACTGGACCGACGATGCTCCGACCGATAACCAGAAGAGCAACCAGGCTCCTACGCAGCTCGAGTTCCGCAAGATGACACTCCGCATACCAAGCGACCACTACCCAGTGTTCGTGAAGATTAATTATAAGAAATAGGTTGATGTGTTGAGGTGTGATGTTGAGGAATGATGTTGTTGTGTTGTTATGTTGAGATGTTGACATTAGTGCATATCTCACCACCACACCATCTCACCACCTCACCATAACACCATCACCATCTCACCACCTCACCATAACACCATCATAACATGACCAACATTCATCCAGTAGGCGTTAACGACCGCCACAAAACACTCTTTGAAGGTCTTTGGCCTTTGCCTTACGGCGTGAGCTACAACTCATATATCATCGACGACGAGAAGGTAGCACTCGTCGACACTGTAGAAGTAGACTTCTTCTCGCAGTTCATAGACAACGTGCGCCGCGTCATCGGCGACCGTCCCATCGACTATATCATCGTCAACCACATGGAGCCCGATCACAGCGGCTCGCTCGCACTCATCAAGAAGTACTACCCCGACGCAAAGATCGTGGGCAACAAGAAGACCTTCGACATGATGCGCGGCTACTACAACGTGGGCAACACGGAGGACGAGATAGTGGAAGTGGCGAACGGCGACACGCTCTCGCTCGGCACACACGAGCTGGTGTTCACCATGATTCCAATGGTACACTGGCCCGAGACAATGGTTACGCTCGACGTCACAGAGCACGTGCTCTTCTCGGGCGACGCCTTCGGATGCTTCGGTGCTCTGAACGGCGCATTCGTAGACAGCGAGATGAACTGCGACGTTTATTGGAACGAGATGCAGCGCTACTACTCGAACATCGTGGGCAAGTATGGCGTGCCCGTGCAGCAGGCACTGAAGAAGCTATCCGGTGTGCAAATCGACTATATCTGCCCTACGCACGGACCGATATGGCATGAGCACATAGCACGCGTCATCGGCGAGTACGACCGCATGAGCCGCTACGCTACAGAGCCGGGACTCGTAATCTGCTACGGCTCGATGTACGGCAACACAGAGCGTGCTGCAGAGAAGATAGCCAGCGCAGCAAGCCGTGCCGGCGTGAAGAATATCGTGCTGCACGACGTGTCGCGCGAGAACCACTCGTTCATACTCAGCGACATCTTCAAGTACAGCGGCCTCATCCTCGGTGCGCCTACATACAACAACGGTATCTATCCGGGAATGGAGATGCTACTCTCCGAACTCGCCGGACGCTGCATCAAGAACCACTACCTCGGCATCTTCGGCTCGTTCACATGGGCAGGCCAGGTGGTGAAGAAGATTACGGAGTGGAACGAAACACAGATGAAGTTCGAACTCGTCGGCACACCGGTCGAGATAAAGCAGAGCCTCAGCGCAGAGACCGAAGCTGCCTGCGAGGCACTCGGCAAGGCAATGGCAGAGCGACTGAAGTAAGAAGGCTTTATTAAGCACTTTGCACATATCTATTATTGGGTGTTTTTTTAGTAGCAGCAACTAAAGAATTGATAAAAAGTTGCTGTTACTAAATAAAATATTTACTTTTGTAAAACATAATATAACAAAGTAATATAAGGAGGTAAGTATGACAATAGAAGAAAAGAAAGCAGACTTCTTGCGCCGATTCAGAGCCTCGCGATTGCGCAAAGAAGACTTTATTTCTAAAATGGAAAAGCGTATGCGTGAAGACTACCGCAAGCGCACTGGTAAGGAAGCAGAATCCTTTAATGTATTATAATGCATAGTCTAAATCTAAAAAGGATAAATGAAAAGGCTCCATATCTTGTTACATTAAACGAGAATGATGAGACTTATACATTTGTAACAGAATCTGGAGTAGAATATTCCATTGGTTTTATGCCAGATGATTTGTTGCAGTCTGATGAGTCGTATGAGTTTGTGATAGCCAATTTGAATGATAAAAAATCGCCTCGTGACAAGAAGGTGAAAGATACTGTTGTCGCAATTGTTGAGGAATTCTTTAATAGCAATTCGGCTACAATATTGTATCTCTGTTCTACAAGTGATGGTAAACAACTCACTCGAGGCAGATTGTTCAAGAATTGGTTTGATTCATACGAATACAGCAATCGCTTTACGATGGTCACATCAACTTTGGTTGATGAATACGGTATTGACAATATTGCTGCTTTGATAATTAGGAACGACAATCCTAAATTAGGAAAGATATTGGCAGAATTCGGCGAGACCATAGAGATGTTTAGCCACAAACCTACATTATAACAAAATAAACGCCCGTGTTTTGCACGGGCGTTTATTGGTTTTATATGCTCTTTTCCTTAATCTTTTTACTCTTTTACTCTTTTACTTTTTTACTTTTTAGTAACTTTGGATAAGTTACGCTGCATCTCAACAATAAAAATGAATGAATTCATTTTGTATTGTCTTCGATTTGCAGTAACTTTGCACCCGAATTCAGGATTTATATTTTACGGGAAGCTGCCCAAATGTCTTCAATCAATTTCTTATTCGCTAAAGATACGACGTTGTGACATGGCTGGGGAAGACACCGAGCAGCTACAGATTAGAGTTAAGTCCACCCCTTTTTAGTATTAAGAAGCTCTGCGAAGCCCCAGGCTTACGAGCATTAACGAACAACATCACATTGAAGACATTTGAAGAATTGGGCGTAAGCGAAGAGATTCGCCGCGCCATTGAGGAACTCGGTTTCGAACATCCGATGCCGGTTCAGGAGGAAGTTATACCGTTTTTGTTGGGTAACGGCAACGACGTAATTGCGCTCGCGCAGACCGGAACGGGCAAGACCGCCGCGTTCGGAATACCATTGTTGCAGCGTACCGACCCTACAGACCGCACTACGCAGGCTATCGTCATCTCGCCCACACGCGAGCTTTGCCTTCAGATAGCCGACGACCTGAAGTCATTCTCAAAGTATATTAAAGGTATTAACATTGTTGCCGTGTACGGCGGTACGTCTATCGTCGACCAGATGCGCGCTCTGAAGCACGGAGCGCAGATTATCGTGGCTACACCGGGCAGACTTATCGACCTTATGCACCGCGGAGCCGCAAAGCTCGAGGCTGTGCAGAACGTGGTGCTCGACGAGGCTGACGAGATGCTCAACATGGGCTTCTCCGACAGCATCAACGAGATATTCGACAACGTGCCTGCCGACCGCAACACGCTACTCTTCTCGGCTACGATGAGTAAGGAAATTGAGAAGATTGCGCTCAACTATCTGCACGACCACAAGGAGATTGTGGTGGGTTCGCGCAACGAGGGCGCTGAGAACGTCAACCATATCTACTATATGGTGAACGCCAAGGACAAGTACCTCGCATTGAAGCGCATCGTCGACTTTTATCCGCGCATCTACGGCATCGTGTTCTGTCGCACAAAGGCAGAAACGCAGGAGGTGGCAGACAAACTCATACGCGACGGATACAACGCTGAGCCGCTGCACGGCGACCTCTCGCAGCAGCAGCGCGACATAACGATGCAGAAGTTCCGCCAGCACATCACACAATTGCTCGTGGCTACCGACGTGGCAGCACGCGGACTGGATGTGGACGACCTCACGCACGTCATCAACTACGGCATGCCGGGCGATACCGAGAGCTATACCCACCGCTCTGGTCGCACCGGACGCGCAGGCAAGAAGGGCACCTCAATCTCTATCATCCACACCAAGGAGCGCGGACGTGTGCGCGAAGTGGAGCGCGTGATAGGCAAGGAGTTCGTTGACGGCACGCTGCCTACGCCACAGGAGATTTGTTCGAAGCAGCTTTTCAAGGCTATCGACGAGATTGAGAAGGTGGACGTGGACGACGAGCAGATTGCACCGTTCATGGAGGACATCAACCGCCACTTCGAATACTTCGACAAGGAGGATATTCTGAAGAAGATTGTGTCGCTGGAGTTCGGCAAGTTCCTGAAGTACTACGCCAACGCGCCTGAGATACAGAAGCCGTCTACAAGCCGCGACCGCAAGGAGCGTGGCGAGGGTCGCGACGGCAGAAAGCGCGAGAAACGTGCGCCGGAGGCAGGCTATCGCCGTCTGTTCATAAACCTCGGTAAGGACGACGGATTCTATCCGGGCGAGGTGATGCAGTTCCTCAACCGCAATGTGCATGGCCGTCAGGAGGTGGGACACATCGATCTGCTTGCTCGCATCTCGTACATAGAGGTGCCGGAGCAGGATGCCGAGAAGGTGATGCGCGCGCTGAACGGAGCCACATACCGCAACCGTACCGTGCGCTGCAACGATGCCGACGACACGGCTGCTGCAAGTGGCGACGGAAAGCGTGGCTCGCGCCGCTCTTCCGACCGCGACGGTGGTCGCACATCGCGCCGCAAGGACGCAGCGAACGATGCTAACCCATACGAGAAGCGCTCCAAGCGTCGCAACGAGATGGAGGGACGCAACCGCTCGCAGCGTGGTCAGCGCGGACAGGCGCGCTACGAGAGCGGACGCAAGGACGACTGGCGACAGTTCATCAACAACCCCGACATTCAGCTCAAAGGCGATGAGCCAGACTTCTCAGAGGAAGGATGGGCACGCCGCAAGCCGAGAAAGAAGAAGTAAAGAATAAGGGCTGTCTGAGGACAGCCCTTATTCTCTTATTTAGGAACGGAATATACTAATCTAATCGTTTCGTATTTAGTGTTAAATGCGTTTTTATTCTTATAGATAGTGTTACCTAATTTGCCACTCTCGGGTTGCGGTTTTGCATATGTTGATTTGCAAAATTTCGCTTCTTCCGACCAATTTCCACCACATAAATTTCCATCAATGTGGTATAAGTCATCCGTATCATTACATACTTCTGCATAATTTCCTGACATATCATACAAGCCTAATTCATTAGGCTTCTTAGTTGCAATATCGTGAATTCTATAACTGCTATTACCTTTATACCAAGCAACATCATCTATAGAATTACTTCCACAATAAGTAAAGCCCTTACTATATTTTCCTCCTCTTGCAGCAACCATCCATTCGAAAGTGGTTGGTAGTCGAAAGGCTATGCCTGTAGCTTCTCTCAATTTGTCTATAAATACGCGGAATTCCGACTTTATAACAGCAACATCGGTATTCTTATTTAAGACACCGATATAATCGTAACCTATCATAAGGCTTGCGTTTGGCGGTAATTCTGTCTGCATGATATAGAACGGAGCAAAATTGCCGCCATCCACAAGTACCATTTTATACGTTACACCATCTATCATATAGGTTAGATTTTTGTAATCGTATTTAGGGACTAATTGGCCATCATCATTTCCAGGCTCCCCATTCCCGTTATTACCACTGTCGTCAGGCTCTCCATTCCCTGAAGTTAAAGAAGCATCCTCTACAATACTACCAAATTTTTTCCAATACTCATTATTTGAGTATGCAGTCTTGGATCCTTTGGGTACATACAATGTCCATTTTTTTTGAATATCATCATCCGACACATTTCCACTGAATATATAGCCGTCCATAGCTAAAGGAACTCCTAAATTTACATAAAATTGTCCCGAAGAAGCAGTGCTTGCAAATGCATTTTTTGCCAAATCGGTAAGTCTTGTTCCTATGACAACCTTATTAAAAGAACCTTCAAAAGCTAAACCTCCAATGCTCTTAACCGAATTTGGAATGTTAATTGTGCCTTTTACGCCTGTGAAACATGCATTTCCTATAGTTTCCAAATTGTCATTCAAGGTCAGTGTGCCTATCTTCCACCCCATAAAGGCTCTATCTCCTATATGTTTTAATGTCTTTGGTAAAGAAAATGCGGTCTCAGAAACTGGACACGCATGAAAAGCATCAGCACCAATTTCTTCTAGATTGTCACTTAAATATACTGTCTTGAGATAATTACAACCAAAGAAAGCACCTTCACCGATTTTGATAACATTATCGTATATTGTCAACTTTGTTATAAGGGTGCCTGCAAAAGAGTTTGCTCCTATTTCTGTTAGAGTGCGTGGAAGTTCAACACTGGTCACATGTTGAATATTCGTAAATGCATTAGCTCCAATATAAGTACATCCTTCTTGAATCTCAACATGTTCAATATACAAATCATGCCAAGGTTGATTGGTAGGAGAAAAATTCTTCATCTTCCCCGTTCCGTAAATGCTTAGTCCATGCGTCTTTGGATAATAGATGTATGATAAGTTTTCGCCACATTTACCTGTCTTTGGAGAAATCTTATTTAGTAAATCGTAATCTCCTGAAGATATTGGCGAAGCCGCATAAACTCCACTATTATTTGACAAGTAGCTACCAGAGAGAGTAAAGTTGCTTGTGTACGTTTCTGTTGTCACAATAACATTATTACCATCAACTGTATAAGTAAAAGGTTCATAATCATAATTACGACTATTTCCTAAGTCTGAATCATAGTCTTTTTGGACCCAATAAATCACACCTGCATTGTCGGATGTAAAATATAGAGTGGTACTTTCTACGTCAACCCAAACATGATCATTATTCCCTTCTCCCATGGAAGCATCCTTGGATATCCATTTGTTAGCTTTTAATGTCTTTATTATTTCAGAAGACTTGCCTCCTTCTTCGTTGTCACTACTGCAAGAAGTAAGCGTGGTAACTAGTACCCCAAAAAGGAGTAGCATAATAAATGATGCATTTCTTTTAATCGTTCTCATTTTCTTGTTGAATAATAAAATAGTAATATCTTTTTAGTCGTAATAATTATTGATTAAGGAATGTAGGAATTCTGTTCAGGTACATATCTATGTCAACGATTTCTGTTGGGGCATCATGACCATAAAAATGTAAAATGATGTGGTCGTTTGACATACTCTTTATTGTAAAATCGCCATCCAAGAATCTTCCATTGTCTACTTTATATATTACAATCTTTGAACCGTCAAAATCATAATTCATTAATTGCGCACCTCTCTCGTTTCCATCTAATATCACACCATTATAGCCTTTGTGTTTTTGTAGTTCTGTTTTTGAGAAATACATATAATTGAACGTAAAGGCTCCCTCATTGATATCATACACCTTGCCATTATCTTTCGTTAATGTACCTGTGCATTTTGTCAATTCCCAATAGCCATATATGTTATTTTCGGGTTCTGCATATTTTTCCATAGTAGCGTATACGCCTTCTTTACCCCAAGGGCTAAAGCTAATATTGTCTTCTTGAATGTCTACTATTTTTAAGTTGTTGGGGCCTTTCCATTGTACAGGCATCTTTATCCATAATCTATCTCTGTCAACCGACCATGAGCCCGTATACGTGTCGTCATATTTATAGATACCGTAACCAGTTTTATCTTCATAGTGTTTGGCTTCCATCTTATTGTTGGTTGTATATGTAAGAATGTCGGCTCCCTGTTTTCCCGATTCTAAACATGACATATTTTTTACTGCCCATGTGCCAATTATGCTTTTCGATATGTTCCCTACTTTCTTGCCATCGTCGTCATTACTTGAACATGCACTGAAGGCAAGTAGTAAGGTTGTAATCGCAATACTATAAAACACTTTCTTTCTCATTTCTTTATGCACTTCATTCGTGTCGTGCGCAACCTTTAATTTAATAATTCGTTATAACTTTTGTTGTTCCTGTTGTGGTTGTACCGCCCTTACCTGTAGCTACACACTTAACATAGTAAGTTGTGCCCTTCTTCATGCCAGATATGTTGGCTGTAATAAGAACGCCCGAGACGGTTGCTGAAACAGACTTTGTGGGATTTGAACTTGTACCATAGTAAACCTTGGCAGAGGTCACCTTTGCCTTATCCTTATTGTATATTTTATATACCACTTTCAACTTGGTTTGGTAAGCAGTGAAGTCGTTAAAGGCTATGTCTGGCTTCTCGTATGAAGTAGAACCTCCACCTCCTGCAGAACCTCCACCTGTATTGCCGCCTTGGCTTGAAGAAGAAAATGCTGATGTTGTAACGGGACGTATTGCAAGACCTACATACCTATAATTCCCATCAATATTTTTCTTAGACTGCGTAAATGTCAAAGCATAGGCATGACTATAGAAATCTGTAGTATTTTTAAATGTTCCAGTCCAATATTCTCCCCAAATTCCGGCCTTAGATCCTTTTTCTGAAGCAAAATACTCTCCGTTTGCAGGAAGAAAAATGCTCATACCGTTAGAGCCAGTTATTTTATATCCGTTAGTTCCAGACACAGTTGTCCATTTCCATAAACATTTGTTGACTAATTCTTCAAATTCAGCCTTTGATGGCATACGCCAGCTTCCTCCCCAGTTCTTTGCTACATCATATTTTGAACCTTGAATATTGTTCATCAAATCATTATCTCTATCTGTTTTGGGATTATAGTATTTGTATGAATCTCGATAATATGAATTACGTGTACTGGTTTCTCCCCACGCATAGTAATTTCCATTATTATACGAAGAAGTAGCCCCATAATTACAAGTAGCCCATTTTACACTTAACCCTAAGTCAACAGCTTCATGGCCATCTATAACTCCAGATAGCTTCTTGCCATCATTAGGATTATCTCCATCTGGGAAGTAATTTTCCTCTTCATCATCATTACCACTGCTACAAGATGTAAACATTGGTGGGATTGCTGTAATGGCAATAGACATTAACAGCACTGCTAATTTGGTTGATTTCATCATTTTTTGTTTTAAGTTTATATTTGATAATGCATCAAATGCTCTAAAAGTAACCTTTAGTCGTTACTTTATTTACAAAAATGGCAAACGCCATCTCCTTTTGAATGTCCATTACTACAATTTGCACAAGGTATCTTATTGATACCAGCTCCATAGTGGTCATGATTATCTCCCATGCCGTCTTGCCAACCAGAACCATTGCAAGTTTGACAAACATGAGTATCTCGGCACACCGAACATGCATATCCCGATGGGCCCTTCTTGTTAGTACTGCCGCTACTACTGCTGCTCACCCCCAACTCTCTGTCATACAACCCGCTGCTTGCTTGCTGCACGGTTTGGTATGCATTGCCTTTGCTTTGCATATAGCTGTTGTATGCGGCTTGCACTTCTTCTTCTGATGGGTCTTTGCCGTGCAATTGGCGATAAGATGAGGCGAAACTTGTTTTCATTTGCATTTCTTCTTGCTTCCATTGCATTGCCACTTGCATCATTGAGTAGTTGGCAAGCTGACCAAGGCTTGTATTTACATAGTTTGTAAACTCTGTATTGTTCATACTTCCTAAACTGGTGCCTTGTGGCATAGACGCATAGTTGTATCCAGCCATACCATTGTTAGCCTGGCTGGTCGCCATGTAGGCAGTGCCCGCTTCGGCCACAACTTGAAACAGACTGCTAAAAATGCTGGCCGTGCGTTCAGCTCGTGCATCACGTTGCTCTTCCGCCTCGGCCATTAGTTTACGGCTTTGCTCTTTTAGCTCTTTAGGACAATCGTCTATGCTGATAACCTGTTCAAAGCCTTTAACGGCCGTACTCCATTTCTTGCGATGATAGGCGCACATGGCTTTGCCAAAATAGGCTTCCTCGCAAGGCAGATATTTGCCATGATTGCGTATGGTAGATTCAAACAAGTCGTTGGCCTTCTTGTAGTTGCCCAAGTCGAATATTCGTGATGCTTCTTGATACTCAGAAAAATATCCGGCCATGTCTTCCAGTATCATTTCGCCATCTTCCTCCGATCGTAGGCACAAATACTTTTTGTCAACAGGCACCACTATCTCTAAACCTGTATAGAAGGTGTCCATATCAAGATTTACGGTTTTCAGCATTTCTGTCGTTAGTCGATACCTGTCGGCTAGCGTTTCAAGCGTCTCACCACGTTGCACAATATGGCTTAGGTTTACAATATCTTGCCCATAATAGCTGTATGAAAAGGAAGCGAAGAGCATTGCAAACATTGCTGTTATACGAGAAAAACGTTTCATATATGCCACTCTTTTTAATAAACAATGCTCTTTATCTTGGCCTTGCTCATATTGAAGATGGCGGCCTTGCTTGAATTTGTTTTCTTATACGACACCATGCTGTCTGTTTCGCTGCACACCCAAACCTTCATGCGCATGCCTTTCTTTGTTATGATGGTGGCTTTCTTCGGGTTGGTTGCCGAGGCTGCGGCTTCTACTGTTGCCTGCTTTATCGAGTCGGCCACTACGGCTTCTCGCTGTGCTTTCAGCCTTGCCTCTTCAGCCTCGCGTTCACGCTGGCGCTGTTCTTCAACGGCAAGGTTGGTTAAGATGTCGCGTGTGCCATCAGGATAGCGTATCATAAACACCTCCGACTTTGCCGAATATATCGGTCTATACTTAGCTTTCTTGTTCGGCTTAAACGACACTACGTTAGCATCCATCGTTAGGTTATAGGCTGGCACCTCTCGGCCATCTTTATAATAAACCACAATGGCATCTTTCGGTATTTGTATGCGTTCAGAGGTGGTAAGTATTCGTTCGCCATTGGCGTTAAACACTACATTGCCACGCGTTTTAAACTTTAGCATAAACACTTGCTTGTTGTCAACATATTCTTCTGCAGCATGTTTGTTGCCAGCCTCTTTAAACAACGTCTTGTCGTTATTGGTCTGAATAATCTTCACTTCCTTTACACGGCCATCACGATAGATAATGGCGTCTTGGGCATAAGCATTTATTGCCATTGGCAGCAATAAGGCATGTATTATTCTTCTCATCTATCAATCTCCTATATGTGTAAGGCAAAGTAAGCTGCAATAGCTCCTTTGCTACCTCCCTCATTTGTTTTTGTTAGTAAATGCCAGTATTCAGCTCCCAATTCAAAGGACCACAGCTTAATACGTGCTCCGATATTCCAAAATGGAGTGAAATACTTCACCTTCTTCATGTCCTTCAATTTCGTTTTGTTCCACTCCTCTGAGGTGTCGGTCCTATTTTGTGTATAACCAGCAACAACACATGTAACTACAGGACCAGTATAGGCGTCAAAGTTCACGTTTCTTGTAATCGGCATTCTGTACCCAATACTTAATGGCACCATGACATAGTGGTATTGGGTCTCGTATTGTTGGTATCTTATACTATGTCCATCTTTATTCCTGTCGGAATTGCAGCTACCTTGTGCCATATAGCCTAATCCAAAGCCAGCAAAGATATTCGGATTGAAGACATATTCACCCTCTAATACAAAAGATAGGTTGTAGCTGCTTCTGTAATGTCCGCGTGAAGACTTTTCTATTTCTGTAGGAAACAGATAAGTTGCCTTTATCCTTGCAAACTGAAATCCTAATGTAGTTTCGTTATCATAGGATTTACTTGTAGTGTAAGACGACTGTGAAACATAAGTTGTATTCCCGATAGAAGAATTTCCGCTTGTTGTAGTTTCCTCTGTTTTTGTTTCATTCTTAGGTGAGATATTTGTTGGTATGGTAAGCTTCAGCCCCACATACACCACCCCATCCATATTAGGGTTAGCCTTATCAATATCTTCAACACTCACATTATAATATTCGGCAATGCTTTCAAGGGTTTCGCCACGCTGCACTACGTGCGATACGGTTTGGTTCTGTGCCATTGCAAACATGCTTGCGGTGCCAAAAAGCAGTGAAAGAATAGTTCTCTTCATCATAGTGGTAAGTTTTTTTATAGTTGTATAATCAAGTAATTGCTCACGCTCCAAAATAGGGTGGGGTTGGTTATAACGAGCACACAATGCCCATCGCCGCTTTCTTCAAAATGATAAGAGCGGTTGCTGGGTTGTGGTGTCAGGATTTTCGGATTGCTCGACTTCAACGATATTTCGCGACACTTACGAATGTCGACAGCGCTAAACTTGCTCTTGTCTACATCTTCATAGTTTACTTTCTTCTTTTGCAAGAAGCCGCCTTTCAGCAATCCTGCTGCCGACAGTTGTTTCTTCGTGCCTATTTTTATGTAACACTCGTTTATAATCTCGTCTTGTTTTGATAAGGCTGTAGTTAGCTTTTGCGATTTCTTTTCAGCCCTGTCGGCCCGCGTGCGCATGTCAGACAATGATGCTCGCAGCTGTGTGATGTCTTTCTTCGAATTGTTTAGGTCGGCTCGCAACGATTGTATTACCTTATCTTTTTCGGCCAATTGTTGGTTAAGAAATTCAACCACCTTTTGTAGGCGTTCAACACTTTCAGACGAGCTTCGGTTGGCCAAAGAGTCTTGAAGCAGTTGTATCTTCTTTCTTTGTCGCGCCAAGATATCTGCCATGTGGTTTAGGTTTGCTGCTATCTGGTGGCGGTCGAGTTTTACACCATCACGCCCTTGGTTGGTGAAAAGAATGTCTTCTTGAAGGGCAATGCTGTCTAAGCCTGTAGCAATAGTGGTGATGATGCCGTTCAGCTCGTTAAGTTGTTGTGTCTTTGTTTTATTCTCTTGTATAATAGAGTCTCTTTCAGCCATGTAGTCTCCCATATCAACCTTGTTGTTTTTGCACGACACGGCCGATAACAGAAGCAACAAAGCAAACGTTGCTTTTGAAAAGTTTATCATTATAAGGGTATAAAAAAAAGCGGAACCGTTCGTGGCTTGCTTAAAATCCCGGTTACCGCCAAGTGACCGACTACAATAGCAAGCACAGAACGGCTCACGCCATTATAGCGTGAACCTTTCGTCTGCTTGTTCCCATTGTAGTTGAATATTGGCGGTATTCGGATTTTAGAGAACAAGAGCTAAAAGCTCAATATCTTTATAAAGTCTTAGAACGGAAACGCTATATTAATATTAAAGGTACAAGTACCTCTGTTCTTAGTCTCTGTCGAAATGGTAATTTTTATAATAACCATGTTCTTAGCGTTTCATCCTTGTGTATCTATCTGCTTCTTATTAAATCAATTTTAGGTTTGACAATCAGTTTACTTGTACTTTAAATGAATGATTTTAAATCAAAACATTGTATATTACCCTGCAAAAATAGTGAAAAGTTTTGTTATTAAAGAAAGAACTTGAATAAATAAATGCAAAATTTATGTAAGGATAATATGTTAATCAGATGTCAATGATAAAATAAGTTGCCGAATAGACACAAAATGCCGGATACGTCTATCCGGCATTTTGTGTTAGCAGAGTGGGCATTTTATGCCAACTTCTTCTCCAAGCGTTCGCGGATGGCAGCGATGAAGCCGGCAGAGTTCTTGGTCTGCGGAGTAACGCCTTCCATAAGTCCTGCGAGGTCCTTCGTTACGATGCCCTCGTTGAGAGTGTCGAAGCAAGCAGCCTCAAGAGCATCAGCGTAGCGCACGAGTTCGGGCAGGTTATCCATCTCGCCACGTTTGCGCAGAGCGCCGCTCCAAGCGAAGATAGTAGCCATCGGGTTGGTAGATGTCTCCTCGCCCTTCAGATACTTGTAGTAGTGGCGTGTAACGGTGCCGTGAGCAGCCTCGTACTCGTACTTGCCGTCAGGCGAAACGAGCACAGAAGTCATCATTGCTAACGAGCCGAATGCTGTAGAAACCATGTCGGACATAACGTCTCCGTCGTAGTTCTTGCAAGCCCAGATGAAGCCGCCCTTAGAGCGGATAACGCGTGCTACTGCGTCGTCGATGAGGGTGTAGAAGAACTCCAAGCCGCGCTTCTCGAACTCCTCCTTGTACTCCTCGAATACTTCGTAGAAGATAATCTTGAACTGTGCGTCGTACTTCTTCGAGATGGTGTCCTTTGTAGAGAACCAGAGACTCTGATTGGTGTCGAGCGCGAACTTGAAGCAAGAGTGTGCGAACGAACGTATCGACTTGTCGGTGTTGTGCATTGCCTGGAGCACACCGGCACCCTTGAATGTGTGAACCACAACCTCCTCGTGCTTGCCGCTCTCGCCGTCGAAGATTAGCTTAGCTACGCCCGGCTCGTCGGCACGAATCTCTACGCTCTTGTAAACGTCGCCGTAAGCGTGACGTGCGATGGTGATAGGCTTCTCCCAGTTCTTCACAGCAGGGTGGATGCTCGGGATAGTGATAGGTGTACGGAATACTGTGCCGTCGAGGATAGAGCGGATGGTGCCGTTAGGGCTCTTCCACATCTGATGGAGCTTGTACTCGTCCATGCGCTGGTGGTTAGGTGTGATGGTAGCACACTTAACGGCTACGCCCAAGCGTTTTGTTGCCTCGGCTGCGTCCTTTGTTATCTGGTCGCCAGTCTCGTCGCGTTTAACGAGTCCCAGGTCGTAATACTCTGTCTTGAGGTCAACGAACGGAAGAATAAGCTCGTCCTTGATCATCTGCCACAAAATACGTGTCATCTCGTCACCATCCATCTCTACGAGTGGAGTGGTCATCTGAATTTTTTCGGTCATAGTTATTTTGATTTAAGAGTTTATTTCTTGTTCTTATAATAGTTCATCAAGCAACCGTCTGCCAAAATCTGACGCTCGTCGGCGGTGAGGTTCTGGAAGAAGAGGTGGATAGGCTTAACGCCGTCGCGTGCTATAATCTGTGCGTCAATCTCCTCCTTACCGGTGAGGATAGCCTCGCGGATGCCCGGCACGAAGAGCTTGTCGCCCGGCTCGAAGTTGAACTCAACGTCCTTGGCGATTGTGAACGGCACGATACCCCAGTTGATACAGTTAGAGCGGTAGCGCTTTGTAGCATACTCGTAGCAAACGTTAGCATCGCCGCCGAGCACCTTCTGGCAAGAAGCAGCCTGCTCGCGAGCCGAGCCGTCGCCCGGACGGTTAGCGAATACGCATGAACCGAACGATGTGTCTTCAGCCTTTGCGCCCACCTTAGCGAGAGCCTCTGCGATGTTCGCACTCACCTCACCTGCACGGCGTGCGAGGTCCTGCTTCTGAATCTCCTTGCTCAGACCTACGTACTCAGGCACGCGGCGAGAGAGGGCGAACTCAGAAAGCTTCAACGGGTTAGAACGGTAAGAACTTGTCTCGCCAGACGGGATGAGCTCGTCGGTAGTTGTAACGGGGTCGTGGATAACGGCTGCCAACTCGAGCAGCATGTTCTCCTGCATTGCATACATTGTAGGCCAGTCCTTGATGTTCGGACCATAGCGCAACTCGGTCTCAGGACGTGGTCTGCCGTAGCCGTTGTAAACGCGGCACTTGTATATCTTCTCGTCGTAAACGTATGGCTTGTGTGTGTTCTCGTACTCCACGTCGGTAGCAGCTGTGATTGCGCCACCGTTGGCTGCTGTTGCAGCGATAGAGCGTGCGTCCATAAGTGCCACGAGCGAGAGCTGTCCCTGACCCGGCTTAGAACCCTCGCGGTTGGGGAAGTTGCGTGTGGTGTGGCGGATAGACAGACCATTGTTAGACGGAACGTCGCCTGCACCGAAGCACGGACCGCAGAATGCAGGCTTCATCACAACGCCTGCCTCGATGAGGTCGGCAGTGATGCCCTCGCGTGTTACAGCCATTGATACCGGTGTCGACTGCGGATAAGCCGAAGCTGTGAAGTAGTCGTTACCGATGCTCTTGCCCTTGAGGATAGCTCCAGCCTCTGCGAGGTTGTCGTATGTGCCGCCCGAGCAGCCTGCGATGATGCCCTGGTCAGCGTAAACCTTACCGTCGACAACCTTGTCAACGAGATGTACGTCCACCTTGTCACCGAAACGCTTCTTTGCATCTTCCTCGATGCGTGTGAGGATGCCAACTGGGTCTGCCTGGAGCTCGTGGATAGTAACTGCGTTCGACGGGTGGAACGGCAGAGCGATCATAGCCTCCTGCGAAGAGAGGTCGATGCGAATCATCATGTCGTAGTAAGCAACGTCGCCCGGCTTCAGTTCCTTGAAGTCCTGCGGACGCTCATGTATGTCGTAGTGGTGCTTCACCTCTTCGTCTGTAATCCAGATAGAGCTCAAGCAGGTGGTCTCGGTAGTCATAATGTCGATGCCGTTACGGAAGTCGATAGGCAATTCCTTCACGCCAGGGCCTGCGAACTCGAGCACCTTGTTCTTCACAACGCCGCTCTCGAATGTAGCCTTCACGAGCGAGATAGCCACGTCGTGCGGACCTACGCCTTTCTTCGGTTTGCCCTCGAGCCATACGAGCACCACCTCAGGTGCGTTGATGTCCCAAGTGTTCTTGAGCAACTGCTTCACGAGCTCGCCACCGCCTTCACCAACACCCATGTTGCCGAGTGAGCCGTAGCGTGTGTGAGAGTCGGAACCGAGAATCATATTGCCGCACTTCACCATCATCTCGCGTGCATACTGGTGGATGACAGCCTGGTTAGCAGGCACGTAGATGCCACCATATTTCTTTGCTGCCGACAGACCGAAAACGTGGTCGTCCTCGTTGATAGTGCCACCAACGGCACAGAGTGAGTTGTGGCAGTTGGTCATTGCGTAAGGCAACGGGAACTCCTCCAGTCCGCTTGCGCGTGCTGTCTGTATAATTCCTACGTAAGTGATGTCGTGCGACATCATAGCGTCGAAGCGTATGCGCATCTTCTTACCCTTCGATCCGTCCACGTCGTGCGAGCGGAGGATGCCGTAAGTGATAGTGTTTTCGCGAGCTTCGTCAGGTGTCAAACCTTCATAATTGTCGCAAACTTTGGTACCATTGAGGAGATAGACTCCGTGATTAATAAGTTCTACCATAATGTCAAGGTTTTTAGTTATTAGATTGTTAGAATTGTATTCTTGTTAGCTGGTTGGTGCAGTTGCTACTTAGCATTCTTGTTAGCAGGTGGTGCAGTTCTTGCTCTGGCAAGCGGCAAAGCCGAGCGGAGACAAGTGCACCACCTATGTTTGTATGCTTCCGATGAACACGGTGAGCGATAGCATGTCAGCAGCTCCGCCTGGTGATATGTTTCGGGCTGTGTAGCGTCGATCCATGTCTTTTAGAGCAGCCTTCGAGAAGTTGTCGAGCAGTGCTCGGGCTTCCTGCTTCACCTCCTCGGCTGTGGCTAAGTCGGTGCGATAGATGACGTTGGTGTCATCGAGGTCGCACATGATGCGCAGCAGTGTCTTGTGCAGCGTGTGCGCATCGCGTTCATTTCTGCGTTCGATGTAGAACGGAAGCCACTCTGCGAACAGCATCTCGTAGCCTTCGCGAGCGTTGTCGAGTGCTCCTTTTATTGCTGTGGTGCCCTTTGAGAGTAGTTTCGCCTTGCTGCCGTGCGTGCCGTTAGTGTCGGGGAAGCTGGCAGCGAGAGCTTTTATTGTGGTTTGTAAGGAGACGAGAACATCTTCTCCTCCGTTTCTTTCTTTCAGTATTTGTTCTTCGTTGGCAGCTATTTTTCTCTCCTCGTGAGCAGCTGCTACAACCGCCAATCCCATTGAGAAGAGTGCCCCTTTGTGGGTGTTTACGCCGTTGGTGGCGCTGAGCATAGCCTTTTCCGCTTCTATGCCTATGTCCCTTATGGATGTGTGCGTGGGCAGAGCATCAGTGCTGCCGAGCAGTGCGAGCTTCACGAAGTAGGGGTGTAGCGTGTCGATGCTGCGTTGCATCAGCGCATAATCCATGTCGCGATGCGCTCCGTTGTTGTCCTTGTCTACGAGTCCGGGTTTCGGCGTGGTGTCAAGCTCAGCCTGCAGTGCTTGTGTAGCGAGGCGTGCTATTATATAAGGTAGGGTGGTGGGTGGCACGAGTTGTCTGATTGTGCTCGTATCACCTTGCTCCATTGCCTTGCGGACTCGTGATGCGCTTACAGCGTTGCCCTTCTTCTCCAGTCGGGCTGTCTCTCTGACATCGGCAAGCACCTCGTGCATCAGTTGGTTGTAGCGGCGTGTGAGCCGGTCGGTCGGCTCTGTGCCTACGAAGCGCACGGTTGCGCCGAGTGCGGGTGCTATGTGTCGGCGGAAGAGGTCGAGGTCGAGCAGCATCTGCGTGTCGGCTGCGTCGTCGAGACGTTTGAGGAAGTACGTGGGGAACGTAGCCTGACTGATGGCGTACTCGCTTCCGTCTATCACCGTGACGTTCTCAAGATGTGCCACGCCTTGCTCCACCATTGCCTTGCGCTCTGCGTAGGCGAAGAGTGAGCAGTCCTCTCTCACTACCATCACGAACAACCGTTTCACTTGCTTTGCTGCCTGTTCTATCAAGTAGCGGTGACCGAGTGTGAAGGGGTTGCAGTTCATTACCACAACGCCTCGGAGAGGCGTTGTGGTGGTGAGGGGTTGAGAGGGTGAGGGGTTGAGAGGGTGAGGTGTTGAGGTGTTGAGATTTGTTTTTTCTTCCTCTTTACATTCTTCACTATTTTCTTTACACTCTTTATTATTCTCTTTGCACTCTTTATTGTATTCTTTATACTTTTCTGATTCCTCTCTTATCTTCTTCAGAGCCTCTACCGTATTGTTTATTCCTCCTATGCCCGTCTCCATAAGTACGGCTTCGGGTGCTTCGGCGAGCAGTCGGAACGACAGACTCTCGAAGAGTTGTCTGTTCTTGGGCTTTGTAAACAACATGACGTTGCTATGTCCCTCCTCGTTAGCGTGTGCTATGAGGTGTGAGATGAGTGTGTTGGCGATAGCTTCGCCCTTATGCGCATCGTCCACAGCCACACACTTTATTACGTTGCCCTTCAGTCCGCCACCAGCTATCATCTCTCCGTCGTCGTCTGTTACGGCAGCGTAGTAGTGCATGTCGTCGAAGCGCAAGCCGTTGCGTTTGAGGAACGCCTCTATGCGTTGTCGTTGACGGGGCTTTGTGGGGTTAAGGGTTTGTATCTCCATAGATTGTTTAAGGTCGTTTGTTATGTTTGTCTTGCCTTAGTGTAAAGGTCAACCATCTCGTTTATCTTCGCCCATATCTCCTCCTGCGTGTGCCAGCGCATCCTCATGCAGTAGCGTGCTTCGTGTTCGCAGACGAGACAGCGGCGCGGTTTTTCTCCGATATCGTTTCTTGCGACAGGTATGCCGTCGGAGTTTATGACATCTATATCGAAGAGTCTGCCCAGCGGGTGCGTGTCCTCTATCGTTACCGCTATGCGCTTGGCTTCGAGCAGCGGCAGCGGTGTGATGAGATAAGCCTCGTAGCCCGTGTTGAGGTCGCGCTCGGTGAGCACAGCCTCGCGTTCTGCGTCGCTCATGTCGTTGAGATGGAACGCCTCACGTATAGCCTCTACGGCAGCGTGTGCCACACAGAGCGACTGATGATTGCGCTTCACGCTTCCTGGCATGACAACGGTGAGGCACACCAGTGTCTTTCCCGAGTGTTCAGCCAGCAGCTTCTGCTGTGTGGCATGGCGTGCGTCGCGGCTCGCCAGAAGTTCGTGAAGCGTAATCATTCTTTGAGTTTTGAGTTATTCAACGATGTTCTTGATGACATCCATTACCGATCCGTCGCGGTTCATCACCACGCCCACCACCTTGTCGCCGAACGGCAGTGGTGCCGGGTTGCCGATTACGGAGAGTGCGCGGTCGCGAAGCTCCTCGAGCGTTACGATCTTCAGTCCGGCAGCCTTTAGGCGTTCGGCTATCTCCGGTCGGGCAGGGTTGACAGCGATGCCGTACTCAGTGACAACAACGTCTACGGTGCGACCCGGAGTGATGAGCGTTGTCACTTCGTTCACCACGCACGGTATTCTGCCACGGAGCAACGGGCAGACGATGATAGAGAGTGCAGAGTCTTCGGCTGTGTCGGGGTGTCCGCCGATAGCACCGCGTATGATGCCGTCGCTACCTACGAGCACGTTGACGTTGAAGTTGACATCCACCTCAAGAGCCGAGAGTATCACGATGTCGAGATAATGCGTAGCCGCACCCTGCTCGTGCATGCTTGCGTATTCGCAAGCCGACACCTCCTTGTGCTTCGGGTCGTTCTTGAGCGACTCTGCAGCCACCTTGTCGAACGACTGCACGTCGATTAGACGCTCAATGAGTCCCTCCTCGTGCATCTTCACCATGTGAGCCGTGATGCCGCCAAGGGCGAACGATGCCTTGATGTCCTGGTCGATCATGCTCTGGCGGATGTACTTAACGGCAGCGAGCGAAGCACCGCCCGAACCGGTCTGTATAGAGAAGCCGTTCTTGAAGTAGCCACTGTTCACAATCACCTTCGCAGCCTGCTGAGCGAGCAGTATGTCGCGCGGGTTCTTGGTGTCGCGGATGGCACCCGAAGCAATCTTCGACGAGTCGCCTACCGACTCAACTTCCACCACGTAGTCGACGTCGTGCTCCGAGATAGAGTTCGGAGTGTTAGGATAGGGCACGAGGTCGTCGGTGAGGATTACCACCTTGTCGGCATAGTGAGCGTCGGGCAGCGCGTAACCGAGCGAGCCGCAGATGCTCTTAGCGTTCTCCGAGCGCGAGTAGCCGCAGGCGTTGCCGAGCGGGTCGGAAGAAGAAGCGCCGAGGAACGCCACGTCGATATGCAACTCGCCCGAAGCGATAGCCTCGCCGCGTCCGCCATGCGAGCGGAACACCACCGGCTTCTCCATCAGTCCGTGCGAAATCTCCTTAGCCAGTTCGCCGCGCAGACCGGATGTCGAAATCTCCGTGATCACGCCGTTGCGAATGTGCTCGATGAGCGGTTCGTGTACGTCCTGCAAGCTCGAAGCTGCGAGGTGCAAATCCTTAAATCCCATCTCAGCGAGCTTATCCACAACCATATTCACCACCTTGTCGCCACCGCGGAAGTGGTGGTGGAACGATATTGTCATGCCGTCCTTCAGTCCCGAATGGCGTATAGCCTCTTCGAGCGTCATGAGCTTGGGGCTCTTCTGCTGCAGTTCGAGGCGCGGAGTGATGTCCTTGTGTGCCTCTACATTATTATATACGCTTTTTCCCATAGCCTGAGCCACCTGCTCGGCGAGGGTATGTCTTTCGTTCAGTGTGCTCATGCTATGTCCTCCTGTTTAATTACGCCCGAAGCCAGTGCCAAGTCGATGACGCGCTGTGCGCGGATAACCACTGGTCGGTCAACCATTTTACCGTTCACGGCTATTACGCCCGAGCCCTTCTTCTCAGCCTCCTTGATGGCTGCGATCACGGCGAGAGCCTTGTCGATAGCCTTCTGTGTCGGTGTGAACACCTCGTTGATAATCTCTATCTGGCGCGGATTGATGATCGACTTTCCGTCGAAGCCCAACTGATGAATCAGTTCCACCTCCTTGCGGAATGTCTCCATGTCGTTGAGGTTAGAGTAGACGGTGTCGAGCGCGTCGATGCCAGCCGCGCGAGCTGCCACCACGATGGTCTGGCGTGCCATGAGCAGCTCCATGCCCTCGGGTGAGCGTTGCGTCTTCAGGTTGGCGCAGTAGTCTTCCGCGCCGAGCGCGATGCCCATCATGCGCTTGGAAGCCGTAGCTATGGCGTAGGCGTTCACCACGCCGAGCGTGCTCTCCAGTGCAGCCATAATCTGTGTGCGACCCACGCAACCCAGTTCCTGCTCCACCTTTTCAATCTCGCGCTCCACCTCGATCACCTCCTCTGCGGTCTCGGTCTTCGGCATACGTATCACGTCGACGCCAGCCTTAACCACAGCCTCGATGTCCTTCTTGCCATACGGCGTGTTCAGCGGATTGATGCGCACCACCATCTCCGTCGTGCCGTAGTCGATGGTCTTCAGCGCGTTGTAGACGAGCAGGCGTGCAGCGTCCTTCTCTGCCATTGTCACAGAGTCCTCAAGGTCGAGCATTATTGAGTCGGGATGATATATATAGGCATCCTGCATCATACCAGGGTTGTTTCCCGGTACGAACATCATAGTTCTTCTTAGTCGTTTCATAGGTCAAAAAGTTTAGGGGTTAGTCTTTCCACACGTCTTTGCCCGTAGCTCTCACGGCAGCCGCGGTGACGCGTGCGCGGATAGTGCAGTCGAGCGCGCCCTTGTCAGTGGCGTGCACCTCAGCACGGGTGATGCCGAGTCCTTCGAGTGTCTCAACAATCACCTTACGAATCTGGTCGCCAAACTGGTAGGCAACCGAACTTTGCAAATCAATATTCAGACCCTCTTTCTCGCAGGGGGCAATCTGAATCATGATGTCGCCGGACTCCATTGTGCCGGCAGTAGCTTGTTTTAGTTCCATAGGTGTAGTATTTTAAAGTTTATGGTCTTCTTTGAGGGGCAACCTGCGGTGCTTTAGCCAAGAGGAAGCGAGGAGTTGTGTAGAAACGTAATAAAACAAAAATTGCGTAAATACAACAACACTTCCTCCGTCAAGAACACCGAAGAGAACCGAGTTATACTTACGCTCGCGCGAGCAGTATATAGGAAATATATAATGTCTGTGTACGCACAAAACTTATTCAGTGTGCGGTTTCTAAATTCACGGGGTAAAGATACATATTAATTATGAAACGACCAAGTGTTTTTGCTATATTTTTTTCGTTTTAACAACGTTGCGCTCGTGTTACTATGAGCATCTGCGTCGGTCGGTGCGGACATCTGCGTCGGTCGGTGCGGACATCTGCGTCGGTCGGTGCAGACATCTGCGTCGGTCGGTGCAGACATCTGCGTCGGTCGGTGCAGACATCTGCATCGGTCGGTGCGCGTCGGGCAAACGCCTCTTTAAGACGATTGCTGTTGCAAGTAAAACACGCCAAAGTGTCCGCCTGGGCTGACTATTTGTCGCCAAACTGCCAATATTGCTTACTGTTTATTGTTTTTATGGGCGATTTCGGCATTGGTACGTAAGTTGCATTATGAATAGTGCAAGCCGATGGACGGAAGCCCAAAGGCAAGCAAACGATAAAAGTAAAAATTAAAATATAAATAGGAGGTATTTGATATGTTACCAGTAATGAGAAATTCATGGATGCCAGAAGTTTTCAACGACTTTTTTGATACCGACTTTATGCCGCGTACTAACGCAACCGCCCCAGCTATCAATGTTAAAGAGACAGAACACGATTATACTGTAGAGCTTGCAGCAGCCGGAATGAAGAAGGACGACTTCAACATCAACATCGATGCCGACGGCAATCTGCACATCAAGATGGAGAAGAAGAACGAGAAAAAGGATGAGAATAAGAAGGAGCATTATCTGCGCCGCGAGTTCTCTTACACTAAGTTCGAGCAGACACTTCTCTTGCCTGATGATGTCGACAAGGAGAAGATTGCAGCTAACGTCAGCGATGGTGTGCTCACAATCGACCTTCCGAAGGTTGAGCAGAACGTGCAGAAGGCTGCTCGCCAGATTGAGGTTAAATAACCGTTGATTTTGGTTAGTACTAAATGATATAAATTGTTGTTGATATAAATTTTTGATTAGGTCTAAATGAGAAAGCCCTGCTCCGCACGAATGCGAAGCAGGGCTTTCTGCATATAATAATTAAGAATTAATAATTAAGAATTAATAATTACTTGTACTCGTGTACCGGCAGTTCGCCGTTCAATGCTCCTAAGGCGTTGAACGCTAACGACTCCATCTCGCCTTCGCCTGGCATCACGATGACCGGAGCGAGGAAGTCCACCTGCTTCTTTATCTCCTCAACGCAGTACTTGCTGTAGGCGATACCGCCGGTGAGGATGATAGCGTCCGCCTTGCCCCACAGCGCAACCGCCATGGCACCGATCTGCTTCGACACGGTGTAGAGCATAGCCTCGAGCACTTCGTGGAACGGTTCCTCGCCAGCCTCTGCGCGGCGCGATATCTCCTTCATGTCCTTCATGCCGAGTAGTGCCTGGCAGCCACCGTTGCCTGCTAACATCTTCATAATCTCTGCCTGGGTATGCTTGCCCGAGAAGCAGAGTCGCACGAGCTGGTCGGCAGGCAGCGTTCCGGCACGTTCCGGCGCGATAGGACCCTCACCGTTGAGCGCGTTGTTCACGTCGATCACCTTGCCCTCGTGGTGAGCCGACACGCAGATGCCGCCACCGAGGTGAGCCACTACGAGGTTCATCTCCTCATACTTGCGGCCTATGCTGCGCGCATAGCGGCGCGAGGCTGCCTTGGCGTTGAGCGCGTGGAAGATAGACTCGCGCTTCATGAACGGCAGACCCGTATAGCGTGCACGTGTCATAAACTCGTCTACCACCACAGGGTCAGCCATGTAGGCTGGGCAGTGGCACATCTGTGCGATGTCGTCGGCAAGAATCGAACCGAGGTTGCACACATGCTTGTGCTTGGCGTTGATGAGGTCCTGCTTCATCTGCTCGTTAATGGCATACACACCACCGTGCAGTGGTTTCAGCAGACCGCCTCTACCGATTACGGCATCGAATTCCAAAGGTATTCCTGCCTCCTCTAATAGTTTCAGGATGAAGTTCTTGCGGTACTCGTACTGCTCCATCTCGGTTGCGTACTTGTCTACTTCCTCCTGCGGATGCAGTCCGTCGGATGTCCATACAGCGTGTTCGTCTTCATACACAGCCACCTTTGTAGAGGTGCAGCCAGGGTTGATCACAAATATTTTTTTCATGAATATGTCTTGAGTTTACTGTTTGTTAATCGCTTTCAAGCAAGCAGTTGCTAAAGAGTAGAATTTGGAGTCGGCAGTGTCGGCGCGCGATGTCACCACCACGGGTGCTGTCGTGCCTACGAGCATACCAGCCACCGTAGCACCACCGAAAAGAGTTATTGTCTTGTAGAATGTGTTGCCTGCCTCTATGTCAGGGAAGATGAGGCAGTTGGCGTTGCCCACCACTGGCGATGTGATGCCCTTGATGGCTCCGCTCTCTGCGTCGCAAGCCGTCTTCACGTCCATCGGTCCGCCTATCTCCACCTCGCCGTAGGCTCCTGCGGCGGCGTTCGCCTTCAGCTCTTCGTAGCTGAGCGTGAGCGGGAATTTCTCCGATACCTTCTCCGTGCAGTGGATGAGTGCCACGCGTGGGCGGTCGCCACCCGTTATGCTGCGGTAGGTGTCGGTGATGTATCGTGTGATGGCATCGTATTGTTCGGTAGTGGGGTAGGGAATGACGGCTGCATCCGAGAAGAACAACAAATGGTTAAGGCTCGGCACATCAGCAACGGCGATGTGTGTGAGTACGCTACCCTTGATGAGTATGCCCTCCTCTTTGTTGAGCACTGCGCGCAAGAGGTTGTCAGTGTTCAGTGAACCCTTCATTAGCACGTCGGCTCTGCCCTCGCGCACCTCCTTAACGGCATGGCGCGCCGCGTCGTCATCGTCGTCAGCCACGATGAGTGTAACCTTGTCGGGATAGTCGGCAGCCAATCGGCGTGCGATATCAGCCTTTGCCGTGTTGGCTACAAGGGTGAAGCGTGCGAACTGTTCCGCGATGCTTCGTTCGATAACTTCCTCTGTGTGAGAGTCGGCAGGACATGCCACTGCTACAGTTACGACTCGCTCGGCTGAGCGCAGACGTGCGGGTAGGATTGAAAAGTCAACAATAGGTTCCATACTTTAGGGTATTATGTTTAGGGGTTGCTCATTTTGTTGTCTTCTGTGCAACTTTTGCAAAGTTACAGTAAGTTTGTTATACTGCAAAGAAAATCGGTGAAATTTATTTACATTCATTCTGATGTAGTTATTTAATCGGTTAAATGTGTTAACTTTGCAGTCAAAAATAACAATGATATGTCTATGACTACTGCAGAATTTATACGCGAATATCGTGAACGTGATATCCGTCAGCTTGCGCTTCAAGCAAATCGCTTCCCGGATGTTGACATGCCATACGCTCTCGATCAGATACAAGGCTGGCAGATAGCGCGTCGTAAGCTCCCCAAATGGGCTGCGTGCGATGGCGTAATATTTCCGCCGCACCTCTCTATGGAGCAGTGCTCGTCAGAACCCACAGCGCAGTATAAGCTCAACTTGACGATGGAGTGGACTTGTCGAATTGAGAGTTCAGAGAACGAAGTTGAGAGTTCAGAGTTGAGAGTTGAGAATTCGGCGGAAGGAGTTGATAATTCTTCTGAGCAGCCTGCAACTCTCAACTCTCAACTCTCAACTCTCAATTCTCAACTCTCAACTCACAACTGTCATGCGTCCAGCATGACCGACCTTACCGGCGGCTTCGGTGTCGACTTCTCGTTCACCTCATGTGCCTTTGCTGCGGCTACGTACGTGGAGCGCAACGAGCAGCTCTGCCACATCGTTGAGCACAACCTTCCGTTGCTCGGTTTGGACAACGCCACGGTGGTGTGCGCAGATGCCGTGGAGTATCTCTCAACCGTTGAACCGCAGACCATGCTGTTCCTCGACCCGGCGCGTCGCGACGAGCACGGTGCCAAGACCGTCATGCTTGCCGATTGCACGCCCGATGTTGTGCAGCTCCTGCCCAAGCTGCTTGAGAAGTCGCGCTTCACGATGCTGAAGCTCTCGCCTATGCTCGATTGGCATAAGGCGGTGGACGACTTGCAGGGCACGGTGCGCGAGGTGCACATCGTGTCGGTGGGAGGCGAGTGCAAGGAGTTGCTGCTCGTACTTTCAAAGGTGGTGGAGAGCGAACTGAAGGTGTATTGTGCGGATCTTTCTACCGCTTCAGACACTTCCTCCCTCTTTGTCTATACACCAGGCTCCTCGGCTCCAGTCTCCAACTCAAAACTCAAAACTCAAAACTCAAAATTCTTACACGAGCCCAACGCCTCAATCATGAAAGCAGGCTGCTTCGACGAGCTGGCAGCAGCTTACGGCGTGTCGCCCGTGAGCCGCAACAGCCACCTCTTTCTTTCCGACGAACCCGTTGAAGGTTTTCCGGGCAGAAGCTTCGTTGTGGAGCGCGTGACGACGATGAACAAGGGCGAGCTGCGCAAGGCGTTGGTAGGCATAGAGAAAGCCAATATAGCTACGCGCAACTTTCCACTCACAGTCGCAGAACTGCGCAAACGCCTCAAAATCAAGGATGGCGGCGACGTGTATATCTTCGCCACAACCACCGCTGAAGGTGAACATTTGCTGCTAATTTCTCGTAAATATCGCTAAATGTTACCCAGTTTTTCGTTAGTTTAAGCATTTTTCCGTACTTTTGCATTTTAAAGGCTTTATTTATAAAGATGTATTGCTTGCCTAAAGAGGCAATCATACAATGTGTATCAAACAAAAGTGAAAGAATAAAACAATTAAAATGTCTGCAATAGAGATTAAGAAAGTTGAGTCGCGCCGCGACTTGTGCAAGTTTATCGATTTCCACAACGAGCTCTACAAAGGTAATCCTTATCACGTGCCAAACCTCTACTTCGATGAGATGAACACCTTCCGTAAGGATAAGAATGCAGCCTTCGACTTCTGCGAGGCTGAGTACTTCATGGCATACCGCGACGGTAAGGTTGTGGGTCGTGTGGCTGCTATCATCAACCACAGTGCCAACAAGAAGTGGGAGCGCGAGTCGGTTCGCTTCGGCTGGATCGATTTCGTTGACGATATCGAAGTGTCTAAAGCACTCCTCAAGGCAGTAGAAGACTACGGCAAGTCGAAAGGTATGAAGGAGATTGTCGGTCCGCTCGGTTTCACCGATATGGACCCCGAGGGAATGCTCCTCTACGGTTACGACCAGCTTGGCACTCAGGCTACGGCATACAACTACCCCTACTATCCAGAGCACATGGATCGCATGGGCGGATGGGAGAAAGACAACGACTACGTGGAGTATAAACTCTACGTGCCGGAGGAGATGCCGGAGAAGTATGCTACCATCGCAAAGATGATTCAGAAGCGCTACAACCTGCAGGTGAAGAAGTTGAAGCGCAATGAGATATACGGCGAGAACGGATACGGCAAGAAGATATTCAATGTGGTGAACGAGACCTTCAAGGATCTCTACGGCTACTCGAAGCTCACCGACCGACAGATAGAGCAGTACGTGAAGATGTACCTGCCGATGGCTGACCTCGACCTCATCACCATCATCGAGGACTGGAACACACCCGACCACAAGGTGGTTGGCGTAGGCATATCTATCCCGTCGCTCGCCCGCGCTTTGCAGAAGTGCGGTGGCAAGCTCTTCCCGTTCGGATGGTGGCACATCCTTCGCGCGTTGAAATTCCACAAGACCGAGGTCGTAGACCTGCTGCTCGTAGGCGTGTTGCCGGAGTATCGTCAGAAGGGTGCCAACGCATTGCTCTTCTACGACCTCATACCTCACTACCAGCGTCTCGGTTTCAAGTGGGGCGAGACCCACGTCGAGATGGAGACAAACATGAAGGTTCAGGGACAGTGGCAGTATCTCAACCGCGAGATACACAAGCGCCGCAGATGCTACAAGAAGGATATTTAAGTCGGATAGCATCCTCAAGATACGATGACAATACTCGGGATGCTGTAAGATATTAAGAAATAAAATGGAAGAAAACATTCAACCCACAGTTCAATATACCGACGACAACATACGCCACCTCTCCGACATGGAGCACGTGCGTACACGTCCAGGTATGTATATCGGTCGCTTGGGCGACGGACAGTTGCCCGAGGACGGTATCTATGTGCTGCTGAAGGAGGTCATCGACAACTCTATCGACGAGTTCAAGATGAACGCCGGCAAGCGCATAGAGGTAGACATCGACGACCGTCTGCGTGTGTCGGTGCGCGACTATGGTCGTGGCATACCGCAGGGCAAGCTCGTTGAGGCAGTCAGTGTGCTCAACACCGGCGGTAAGTACGACTCGAAGGCGTTCAAGAAGAGCGTGGGTCTGAACGGCGTGGGTGTGAAGGCGGTGAACGCCCTCTCGGCACACTTTGAGGTGAAGTCGTATCGCGACGGCAAGGTGCGTGCGCTCAAGTTCGAGCGCGGCAACCTGACATCGGACATCACCGAGGACTCTGCCGACGAGAACGGCACCTACATCTTCTTCGAACCCGACCCGACACTGTTCGTCGGCTATTCGTTCCATGACGACTTCGTGGAGACGATGCTGCGCAACTATACTTATCTCAACTCCGGACTCACCATAATGTACAACGGTCGGCGCATCCTCTCGCGCAACGGCTTGGCTGACCTGCTCACCGACACGATGACCACCGACCCGCTTTACCCCATCATACACGTGAAGGGTGAGGACATAGAGATAGCCTTTACGCACACCAACCAGTACGGCGAGGAGTATCACTCCTTCGTCAACGGACAGCACACCACACAGGGCGGCACCCATCAGAGCGCATTCAAGGAGCACATAGCCCGCACCATCAAGGAGTTCTTCGGCAAAAACTACGAGTTCACCGACATACGCAACGGACTTGTGGCTGCCGTCGCGCTGAACGTAGAGGAGCCGATGTTCGAGAGCCAAACGAAGATTAAGCTCGGCTCGCTACAGATGGCACCCGGAGGCGAGAGCATCAACAAGTACGTTGGCGACTTCGTGAAGCTGGAGGTAGACAACTTCCTGCACATACACGCCGACGTGGCGGAGGTGATGCAGCAGAAGATAACCGAGAGTGAGCGTGAGCGCAAGGCGATGGCTGGCGTCACGAAGTTGGCACGCGAACGCGCGAAGAAGGCAAACCTCCACAACCGCAAGCTGCGCGACTGCCGCATACACTACTCCGACGCGAAGAACGACCGCAAGGAAGAGTCTTCTATCTTCATCACCGAGGGCGATTCTGCCAGCGGATCGATAACCAAGAGCCGAGATGTGAACACGCAAGCCGTGTTCTCGCTGCGCGGAAAACCGCTCAACTCCTACGGACTGACAAAGAAGGTGGTGTACGAGAACGAGGAGTTCAACCTCCTGCAGGCTGCTCTTGACATAGAGGACGGACTCGACACGCTTAGATATAATAAGGTGATAGTGGCGACCGATGCCGATGTCGACGGTATGCACATCCGCCTGCTCATCATCACGTTCTTTCTGCAGTTCTTCCCCGACCTTATCAAGAAGGGACACGTCTACGTGTTGCAGACACCGCTGTTCCGCGTGCGCAACCGTCGCACGAAGATAAAAGATAAGAAGGTAGTGACCGATGCCGACGCACGCCTCACCGGTAAGGAGAAGAAGAGCGACTTCATCACACGCTACTGCTACAGCGAGGACGAACGCCAGCAGGCGATACGCAACCTCGGACCCGACCCGGAGATAACCCGATTCAAAGGTCTTGGCGAGATTTCGCCGGAGGAGTTCGCACATTTCATCGGTCCAGAGATGCGACTCGAACAGGTGACACTTCACAAGACCGACCAGGTGCAAAAGCTCCTCGAGTACTACATGGGCAAGAACACCATGGAGAGGCAGAACTTCATCATCGACAACCTCGTGGTTGAGGAAGACCTGCCCGACGAAGACTTGGCATAAAACAAACCCATATAATGAAACGTATAAACAAACATAACACAACGCACCCGTTCTCATGGAAAATGGGAATGGGTGCAATGGTTTTACTGCTGCTGTGCGCAGCCGCTTTCGCGCAGCGTGTTAACCCACTCAAGAAGCTGCAGATAGCCGAACTGGCTGTCAGCAACCTCTATGTCGACTCGGTCGACGAGCAGAAACTCGTGGAGGATGCCATACGTGGTATGCTCGAGAAACTCGACCCCCATTCCTCGTACACCACTGCCAAGGAGACAAAGTCGCTGACCGAACTACTGCAAGGCTCGTTCGACGGTATTGGCGTGCAGTTTAATATGATTTCGGACACGCTGCTCGTCATACAGCCCGTGCGCAAGGGTCCGTCGGAGAAGGTGGGCATACTCGCCGGCGACCGCATCATCACCGTCAACGACACTACGATAGCAGGCGTTAAGATGGATCGTGCGGACATCATGCGTCGTCTGCGCGGACCGCGTAGCTCGAAGGTGAAGCTCGGCGTGCAGCGTCGTGGCGTGCCCGACCTGCTGCAGTTCACCGTTACGCGTGCCAAGATACCCGTACACACGCTTGATGCCTACTACATGATACGTCCGCGTGTGGGCTACGTGCGCATCGGCTCGTTCGGTGCCACCACCTACGGCGAATTTATGACCGCTGTCGACTCGCTGCAGAAGGCCGGTATGCGCGACCTCATCCTCGACCTTCAGGACAACGGCGGTGGCTATCTGCAGTCGGCGGTGCGCATCGTAGAGGAGTTCCTGCAGAAGGGCGACCTCGTGGTGTACACCGAGGGACGCGCTCAGAAACGTCAAGAGTACAAGGCAGGTGGAGGAGGCAGACTGCTGAAGGGCAAGGTCTACGTGCTCATCAACGAGTATTCGGCATCGGCTGCCGAAATCGTTACGGGTGCCATCCAGGATCAGGATCGTGGCACAGTGGTAGGTCGTCGCTCGTTCGGAAAGGGACTTGTGCAGCGTCCTATCGAGTTCGACGATGGTTCAATGATACGCCTCACCATCGCCCACTACTATACGCCATCCGGCCGCTGCATACAGAAGCCGTATGCGAAAGGCGAAAAGGAGGACTATGCCCAGGATATAGAGAAACGTTTCAAGCATGGCGAGCTCTACTCGGCTGACTCAATCCACTTCAACGACTCGCTGCGCTGCTACACTCTGCGCAAGCACCGCACCGTATATGGCGGTGGAGGCATCATGCCCGACGTGTTCGTGCCGCTCGACACCACTCAATATACAGCGTTCCACCGTCAGCTTGTTGCACGCTCACTCGTCATCAACGCCACCCTGCGCTATGTTGAGAACCATCGCGAGGAGCTGAAGGCGGAGTACACGAAGTTCGACGACTATATGAAGCACTTTGAAGTGCCGCAAGCCATGGTCGACAGTCTTTTTGCTGAGGCTGAACGCCAGAAGGTGAAACCGCGCGACGACGAAGAGCGCAACAACACGCTGCCTATGCTTCGCGTACAACTGAAGGCACTCATCGCTCGCGACATCTGGGACATGAACGAGTACTTCCGACTGATGAACGAGCACAATCACACCGTAAGCAAAGCCGTTGAGCTGATTAGTGGCAAATAAATGCGGTTGAAACAAAAGCAGAAAAACGCGGTTGGTATAAAAGCAACTAAAAGTTGTCTTTATTTCCTTACAAGTGTTGACAGACATTAAATATTAAGGCAAATGGAAAACTTTTGTAATATAAAAGTTTTCACATTTGCCTTTTTTGTATATCTTTGTGCCGAATGATATGGCTTTTTGCTTGTTATTCATGTTTTTGTAGCACACAATATATAATCATAAGTATATGAAACATTTTATGTTCAAATCGTGCATTGTGACAATGCTTTGCGTTTTCTGTAGTCTTTCTGCAAGTGCCGAAGGAAAGTTCGTCTTGTTCAAGTATGGCAATTTCGATACTTGGGTGACGCGCCAAATACACGAGTCGTCAGTAATCGGTGGTAGCAAGAAAACCCTTTACGAGATAGGCCCCAACAGAGCCCTCACGGGCAACAACCCATACGTAAACCTCGGCGGATCGCCTTGGGGCACGAGCAACGTGATGGCTAAGGTGTCGGGCATCACAAAGACCAACAACTCGGTGTATCGCGACAACCGCGGTTCGGGACATTGCGTCAAGATGACTACCCATATCGAGACCTGCAAGGTGCTTGGTCTTATTAATATTAAGGTGCTCGCCGCTGGCAGCATCTTCCTCGGCGACATGAAGGAGCCTATCACCGGCACAAAGGAAGGTCCGAAGGCACTCAACTTCGGTATCCCGTTCACCCTGCGTCCGAAGGCTCTGCGCTTCGACTATCGTGTGCAGGTGCCAGGCAACGCCAAGCGCATCCGTCAGACCGGCTTCTCGGCAGTGACCACTGTTCCGGGCAAGGACTACTGTGTGGCTCTGCTGCTCCTGCAGAAGCGTCATGAAGACGCTAAGGGAAACATCACGGCGCAGCGCGTGGGCACGGTGGTAGTGAAGTACGGCAAGTCGACCAACGGATGGGTTGAGGATGCCACGTATGAGATTCACTATGGCAACATCACCGGCAAACCGTTCTACGATGCGTCGATGATGGGACTGCGTTCTACCGACTACGTACGCAACTCTAAGGGAAAGAGCGTGCTGATGAAGGAGACCGGCTGGGCTGATGCCGACGCCAAACCGACGCACATCGTGCTGCAGTTCTCGTCGAGCCACGGCGGTGCTTACGTGGGCACCGTGGGCAACACCTTCTGGGTAGACAACGTAGGACTGGTGTATTAAGCCTTTTTAAGCCAAGAGTACTATTTAATTATTAATAAAATATGAAGTTATGCGCCCCTTTAAAGCGATATTATTTCTGTTCTTAATAGCTCTGCAGCCCGTTTGGGCTACAGAGCCGTTCGGTTTTGATACCACTTTTGTAGCGAGTGCAGCAACCAGTGAGGTTGCTGCTGTTGCTGACACCATTGCTGCGAAGCCGGCAAAGAAGAAAGACATCTTCAGTCGTTTCCTTGCCTACTTCAACGATGCCAACAAGGAGAAGAAGAACAAGCGTTTCGACTTCAGTGTCATCGGCGGACCGCACTACAGCTCCGACACCAAGTTCGGCATCGGACTCGTGGCTGCCGGACTCTATCGCTCCGATCCTACCGACTCGCTGTCGGCTCCGAGCAACGTGTCGCTCTTCGGCGACGTGTCTACCGTAGGCTTCTACATGCTCGGTGTGCGCGGCACGCATAAGTTCCCGCGCGACACCCACCGCCTCAACTACACCGTCTACTTCTATTCCTTCCCTTGCTACATCTGGGGATGGGGCTACGACATGGGCAATGTGGATGGCAACAAGAGTAAGATGAAGCGTTGGCAGGCGCAGTTCAAAGCCGACTGGCTCATACGCACCGCCGACAACCTCTTCATCGGTCCGACCGTCGACTTCGACTATGTGCGCGGCACTAAGTTCGACCGTGTCGACTTGCTTGGTGGCGAACGCACAGAGACGCTCAACTTCGGTGCCGGCATGACCGCCATATACGACACGCGCGACAACCTCACTGCGCCGAAGCGAGGCATGTACATACAGTTCATGCAGCTCATGCGCCCGAAGTTCATCGGCAACAAATACAACTCCTACACCACCGACTTCCGCATCGACGGCTACACGCATCTGTGGAAGGGTGCCACGCTTGCTGCCGACTTCCGTACGCAGCTCAACTTCGGCGATGTGGAGTGGTCGATGCTCGCGCAGCTCGGCGACAGCTACTCGATGCGTGGCTACTACCAGGGACGCTACCGCGACAACCATAAGGTGGAGGCGCAGGTGGAGCTGCGACAGCATGTGTGGAAGCGCAACGGCGTGGTGGCGTGGGTAGGCGCCGGAACCATCTTCCCGAAGTTCAGCAAGATACAGCTGAAGCACATACTGCCGAACATGGGCGTGGGCTACCGCTGGGAGTTCAAGAAGAATGTCAACGTGCGACTCGACTACGGCTTCGGCAAGTCGGGACAGCATAGCTTCATATTCAATATCAACGAAGCGTTTTAATATTTAGTTGAGAATTGAGAATTGAGAGTTGAGAGTTATGATATGTACTACAGCTTGCGCCTTCTTGATATTCTCAAGGTAATCATAACTCTCAACTCTCAACTCTAAATTCTCAACTAAGAGAACTCTCAACTAAGAGAACTCTTTATTTAAAGTATATTCTTATGAAAAAGATATTAGGTCTTTTGACCTCTCCCCGTTTCCTCTTTATATACATAGTGCTCACGCTCGCCATTCCGAACGTGGCACTCTGCTTCACCGAGCACATGCCCCTGCTGGCTTGCATAGCCAACGTCGTGCTGCCCGTGTCGCTCTATGCGCTGCTGATGACGCTGTCCGCGAAGACGGGTCGCCAGGTGTGGTGCATGTTCCTCATCGTCTTCTTCGCAGCCTTCCAGATAGTGCTGCTCTACCTCTTCGGACGTGGCGTGATAGCCGTCGACATGTTCCTCAACCTCGTCACCACCAACCCCGGTGAGGCGATGGAACTGCTCAACAACCTTGTGCCCGCCGTGGCTACCGTGTTCGTCCTCTACCTGCCGCTGCTCGTGCTCGCCGCTATGTCGTGGGCACGCCACCGCACCGAGGACAAGGCGTTCCTGAAGCGCATGCGCCGCTACTCCTGCTATGGCATGGCTGTGGGCGCAGTGTTCATAGCACTGAGCTATGTGGCTTATCCGAAGGACAGCGACTTCGACTATCGTGCCGAGGACCACGTCTACCCAGCCAACATCTTCTACAACCTCTACCTCGCCTGCCACGAGAGCAGCCGCATAGCCGACTACCGCAACGATGTAGCTGACTTTCGTTTCAATGCACGTTCTGTGCACGCTGCCGACTCTGCCGAGGTGTATGTGCTCGTGATAGGCGAGACGGCACGCGCTGACAACTTCCAGCTCTACGGCTACGAGCGCGAGACCAATCCGCTGCTCTCAAAGACCGACGGACTCAGCGTGTTCCGCCACGTGCTCTCGCAGTCGAACACCACGCACAAGAGTGTGCCGATGCTCCTCGCCGCCGCTTCAGCCGAGGACCACGCGCGTCTGTACCGCGAGAAAAGCCTTATCACGGCGTTCCGCGAGGCAGGCTTCCACACCTCGTTCATCTCCAACCAGCAGCCCAACCACTCGTTCATCGACTTCTTCGGCGACGAGGCTGACGACTTCGTCTTCATCCGTTCGGCTGTGAGTGTTGTCACGGGCGACGTTACGGCGCAGACCAGCGACGAGCGGTTGCTGCCTTACGTGCAGAACATCCTTGCCAAGAAGCGCAAGAAGGAGCTGATAGTGCTGCACACCTACGGCTCGCACTTCAACTACCGTGACCGCTATCCGCGCCATCGCGCCCGGTTCCTGCCCGACACGCCCACCGAGGCAGAAGCCAAGAACCGCCCGTCGCTGCTGAACGCTTACGACAACACCATCTGTCAGACCGACTTCGTGCTGCACAGCATCATCACGATGCTCGGCAAGAGTGGGGCGCAGGCTGCAATGCTCTACACCTCCGACCACGGCGAGAACATCTTCGACGACTATCGCAAGCGTTTCCTCCACGCCTCGCCCACGCCCTCATGCCACGGCATACACGTGCCACTTATCGTCTGGACCTCCGCGTCGTATCGCGCCGAGTATCCTGCTGTTGTGTCGGCACTCAACGCCAACCGCGAGAAGGATGTGCAGTCGAGCGTGTCGGTGTTCCCGACGATGCTATCCATCGCCGGCATCAGTGCGCAGTGCGTCGCCGACGTAATGCCACAGTCGCTTGCCAACCCTGCGTTCCGCAGCAGCAAGCGCCACTACCTCAACGACCACAACCGCTCCGTAACCTTGCAACAGGCAGGCTTCGCCGATATCGACTTCGAGCAGCTGAAGCACTGGGGCATAGCTCAGCATTAGTACTGCTGAAGCATAGGAAACGCAGTGTTATAGTTATACTTCTGCGGTCTGCGCCGACCGATGCGGATGTCTGCGCCGACCGATGCGGATGTCTGCGCCGACCGATGCAGATGTCTGCGCCGACCGATGCGGATGTCTGCGCCGACCGATACGCACCCTTAGGGGGTGCACTTGTCTCCGCTCGGCTTTGCCGCTTGCCAGAGCAAGAAGTGCACCAACCACTTAATCAGTGCACCAGCCAACCAATCAAGTGCACCAACCACTTAATCAGTGCACCAACCACTTAATCAGTGCACTTGTCCATCTGTTTTTTTATTGCTGTAGCAGTCTTCTTTCTGATTGATACACCCTCCTTCTAAAAATAATCAGTAAATTTGCTGCTGCAATGTCACCTTTCACCCGTGTCGCTTGTTATATAAATGAACCGCTTCAGCAAGAAGCGATAGAATAGAACAACAAGTATAACAATTAAAAACGACAAAAGATTATGTTTTGGTTAGTACAACTTTTAGTTCCGATAGGAGTGGCAGTAGTGCTCCCTATCGCCGTTGTAGCAATCGTGTTCAAGAGTGCTTTGGCATCTGAGCGCAACCGCAAGGAGATAATCCTCGCCGCATTGGAGAAGAACCCCAACCTTGATGTTGAAGACCTCGTGAAGCGCATGAAGAAGTCGGAGAAGCTCATCAAGGAGAAGCTGCTCGCCAGACTCGAGCACGGCTGCCTCTGCTGTCTTATGGGCGTAGCCTTCGTGCTGCTCTATTTCTTCCTCAGCGTGCAGAACGAATTTCTCATCATTGCTGGCGCAGCACTGATAGCCGTCGGCATAGCCTTCCTCGTGAGCTACTTCGTGGGTCGCCGTATGCTCGAGAAGGAGATACTGGCAGAGGAGCAGAACATGAACAAAGAGTAAAAACAGCGTATGACGAGAGAACAATTCATATCACTGGTGAAGAGCGAGCAGGAGGCGTTGCGAGGCTTTCTGCTCGCCCTCTGCTGCGGTAAGCGCGACGATGCCGACGACATAGCGCAGGAGACGCTCGTCAAGGCTTATCTCTCGTCGGCTGGCTATCGGGACGAGGGCAAGTTTCGCGCGTGGCTGTTCACGATAGCGCGCAACACCTTCCTCAACCACAAGGCGAGCACGCGCACGCTCGACGACCTCAAAGCACTGAGCGCCATGCCCTCAGCTGCCACAGCCGACTCCGCCTTCCGCCATCAGGAACTGTACATGGCGCTCGCCACACTCTCGCCCAAGGAGCGATCGGCGGTAGTGATGTTCTACATGAGCGGTTACTCGATAAAGGAGATTGCTGGCATCACCAGTAGTTCGGAAGACGCCGTGAAGAAACAACTCTCGCGCGGCAGAGACAACCTTAAAACCATTTTGAACGTATGATGAAAGATAAAGCACTTGAGGAACTCTTCCTCGCAGCCCGACCCACCTTCGACGACGGCGACGCATTCATCCGGAAACTCGAGAAGCGCCTCGACGCAGTGGAGTATCTGAAGCAGCACGAAGAAACCTGCATCAGACGCTATCGCTACGCCATGCTTGCCACCTTCGTGTTAGGACTCGTTTTAGGCGGAGGCGCGATAGCCATGATGCTCAATGCGCCTGCCGACCAGCCACTCTTCACGTTCGGTGCTGAGAGCGGTCTGCTGCTTCTGCTCGGACAGTACTCGCGCTTCGCTGCGGTCATACTCTGCTCGGGTCTCGTATGCCTCACGATTGTAAGTATTGTGAACATTGTTGTAGATTTGTTGAATATGCGCGATGTCAACAAGACTTATTTTGTTAAATAACCCTTTTATGCTTGTCTGTATACATATTTATATATATATTTGCAAAATAAATCCGCTTTAATCGACAAAGACATAACAACTTACATCAAATTCTATATTATGAACAGAAGAAACAGACGCTCTGTTGCCTCTGTGATAGCTGCTGTAGCTTTAGCTATGGCAGCCTGTCCGGTATCGGCACAGACCAAAGCACAGACTGCGAAGTCGGGTGCTAATTTCCTCAGTCCGCTAAAGGCAGCAGCACGTGCAGCCAGTCGCAACCTCTGGGGCTATGTGAATAACGCTACGCAGTACCCTACAGCCAGCCAGCAGCTCGGCTACATGGCGTTCGACGCGGCTACGGCGAACAACTTCCGCGACCTCAAGACAGAGGACGGACGTAACATGTCGCCTAACGGCGGTGCGTCCTACTACGATGGTAAGTACCACGCAGTACACTTCTCAAGAAACCAGGCATCAAGCTCGCTTGTTGTTACCTACTATCAGTTCAATACCGAAGACAAATGGCATCAGGAGATTGCACCGGAGTTGGTTTCAAAGCCTGAGCTGATCGCTACAACCACCGCTACAAGCCAGCTCACCGGCAAGGTGTATGGTCAGTTCTATACCAGCGACCTTGCGTCGTTCGAGTTCGGTATCATCGATTACGACAAGATGCAGCGCACCACAATCGCTCCGTCTAAGCACAAGTTCGTGGCAATGGGCGTAAGCTCTGAGGAGCGCGTCTATGCTGTGGCTACCGACGGTGTGCTCTACGAGCTGAACACCCTCACTGGTGAAGAAACCGAGGTAGGATCTACCGGTGTGTACGTAGCACCGTCGTCGGAGAAGAGCTACACACAGAGTGGTGGCATCGACCAGGACGACGACACCTTCTACTGGGCAGCATACGATGCCGAGCGTAATGGCGCACTCTACTCGGTAGACCTCAAGACCGGTAAGGCAACACTCATTGCCGAGTTCCCGCACAACGAGCAGATACTCGGTATGGCTATACCAGAGGCAACACCCGACGCAGCAGCACCTGGCACACCGACAGGCTTCTCTGTTAAGTTCGAGAACGGATTGACAAAGGGCTCGGTGTCTATATCTGCACCAGCGAAGACATACGGCGGACAGACGCTCAGCGGCGACGTTACCTTCTTGGTACGCTCAGGCAAGACAGAACTACTCACCGGCACAATGCCTGCCAACTCGTCAATCACTAAGGAGATAACAGCTCCAGAGGGTCTGAACAACTTCACCGTTACGCTCTCTAATGCCGCAGGCAAGAGCAAGGCTGCCAAGACAACAGCATACGTAGGCTACGACGAGCCGACCCAGGTGTCGTTCGCACGCCTGCAGATAGACGACGCAAGCGGTAAGGCAACCGTCAAATGGGGCAAGCCTTCGGGCTCCGTACACAACGGCTACCTCGGCGACCTGCGCTACGACATCGTGCGCTATCCCGACGCTAAGACCGTAGGCACAAACATCAGCGGACTGTCGTTCTCTGAAACAATCAAGGACAAGCACCTGCGCAACTACTACTACGGCATCATACCAATCAACGGCTCTAAGCGTGGCGCAGAGCGTCGCACTGGTGCTGTGGCTTACGGCGACAACATCGTGCCACCTTATAATGAGGACTTCTCTTTAGTGGAGGCGTTTGATCTCTTTAAGATTATCGACGAAAATGGCGATGATAACACATGGCAGTGGCACGAAGACAAGCATAGCGCATACTACCCTGCTTCAAGTAGCAAGGATGCCAACGACTGGCTCATCACTCCTGCCATACAGCTTGAGGCTAACCACTCTTATAAGGTATCATTCACAGCACGCAGCTCAAGTGCCTACTTCCCCGAGAAGATAGAGGCAAAGTGGGGCAATAAGGATAAGGTGGCGAACCTTACAAATAAATTCCTTGCAGCAACAAAGCTGCCAGCTACGAGCACTACATACGATGGTACGGTTAACACAACTGCTGCTCAAATCTTCTACTTCGGTATCCACGCTATCAGCGAAAAGGCAATGGACTATATCTATGTGGAGAACTTCTCTATCGTAGACAATGGTCATCTCAATGCTCCTGCTGCTGTGGAGAACGTAAAAATCACTCCCGACCCGACAACCGCACTGAAGGCTAACATCAGCTTCCGTCTGCCGACAAAGACCGTTGCTGGCAAGACACTTGCTGCTGTCACAAAGGTTGTAGTATCTCGCGACGGCGTAACCGTTAAGGAGTTCGGCTCAAGCAAGCCGGGCGCAACACTCTCTTGCGACGACAACTCACCAGTAGCTGGTTTCAACAACTACACCATCACTGCTTACACCGCCGACGGTGCAGGCACTCCGACTGTTGTGGCTGCTTACGTAGGTCTTGACAAACCGGCTCCGCTCACAAACGTGAAGGCTGCTGACGTGAAGACAGGCGTTAAGCTGACATGGGACAAGGCTTCTACACAAGGCGCAAATGGTGGTGCTGTGCTCACCAACGACGTAACATACAACGCTTACCGTGTGCGCATCTCTGACGGCGTAACAAGCCAGCAGCTCCTCGGCTCTGTTACAGAGAACACATACACCGAGAAGTTCAATACAGCAGAAGGCGAGCAGGCTGTACGCCTCTACTCTGTAGGCGCTAAGAACAGCAAGGGCGAGAGCGAGCGCGTAATGTCTTCGCCAATCGTCACCGGTAAGCCTTACGCTCTGCCGTTCCGTTCTAACTTCGTGACTGGTGAGAATGCACACCTCTGGTGGTCGCTCACACTCGACGAAGAGGGTGGCATCGGCTTCCTGCATAACACCCAGACCTCAAGCGACGGCGATAACAACTGCCGTGTGTTCACATCGTTCAGCAAGGGTGGCACAGCCGACCTTAGCTCTGGTAAGATAGCTCTCGCCGGTGCAAACAATCCGGCTGTGATATTCAGCCACAACGCTACAAGCGGAAAGAACTGCATCATCGAAGTGTACGCACAGACTCCTGACGGCACACGCAAGCTCATCGGCACTGTCGACTATTCAAAGCTTAGCGGTAAGGCAGAGGATTGGCACCGCTCACTGTTCAAGATTCCGGCAGAGTTGGCAAAGGCAGACTACGTTATCCTTACCTTCGTAGGCAAGGCAGACACATACGGCGTAGTGCGTATCGACGACGTAAACGTACACAATACCTACGACAACGACCTCGCTGTAAGCATCTCGGCTCCTGCCAAGATGAAGCGTGGAGCTTGGAGTAAGGCTACCGTTACCGTGACAAACAACGGCGAGAAGGCTGCTTCTAACTACCGCGTGCAGCTCAGAAGTGGTAACGACATCATGTTCGAGCAGACCGTAGCAGAGGCTATCCAGCCACTCGCAAGCAAGTCGTTCGTTGTGAATGTAAAGAACAACGCTACCAACACATCGAAGAAATTCAAGTTGTATGCCGACGTAGAGTATGATGCCGACCAGTATAAGGCTGACAACAGCACTGCATTTGTAGGAGAACTGATTGAGTCGGGCATCCCGATGCCAGAGAATTTCTCGGCTACAAAGGACGAGGCTACAAGCAAGCTCACCATGAACTGGAGCGTTCCGACATCGGCAAGCATCCAGACTCGCGAGACATTCGAGAGCTACGACAACTGGACTATCAACCAGTTCGGCGACTGGACTACTTACTCTTCTATCAAGAGTGGTGAGACCGGTGGTCTGTGGGGATCGCAGGGTATGCCTTTCCCGCACGAGAACGAGCTGTACAACTACATCGTGCTCAACCCGGATGCTATCCAGGATGGTATCACTTCGCAGAATCTCACTCTCAAGCCTCACAGCGGCGAGAGGTGTCTGATGACTATGTTCGCTCGCGAGATTGTCAACAAGAAGTTCGTTTACTACGATGCCGACAATTGGCTCATCTCGCCGATGCTCTCTGGCGAGGCGCAGACCGTGCTCTTCTGGGCTAACAACGGTCAGCCCGACCCGACGAACATCCGCTATCCACAGACTATCGAGGTGTACTACTCAGACAAGACCAACGACCATAACGACTTCAAGTTGTTAAAGACCTTCACACACAGCGGTGGCAAGTGGGACTCTTACACAGTAGACCTCCCGGAGGGTGCAAGCTACTTCGCAATACGTTGCGCTACAAAGGCTGACAATGCGTACATGCTCCTGCTCGACGACATCGTCTACAAGGCAGGCTTCGGCAAGCTTGAGGGCTTCCGCGTATATCGCAACGACAAGATGATTAAGGAGCTTCCGGCTACCGCAACATCTTACGACATCAACTTCGACCCGAAGGCAGAGCCTACACGCTATAGCGTATCGGCTGTGTTCACTGGTGGCGAGTCGGCTGCTGCTACATCTGACGAGTGTCAGACTGCTATCCACGGCATTACAATCGACGCTCAGCATCCTGCTGATGTCTACACCATTGACGGCAAGCTTGTGCTGAAGAACGCTACATCGCTCCGCTCGCTGAAGCGCGGCGTGTACGTTGTGAACGGCGTTAAGATCGTGAAGTAACAAGGTCGGAAAGTAAACCGTTTTCGTAAAGAAAACTGGAAGATAACCAGAAAAGGCTGGAAGATAGGCTGGGAGATATCACACTCCCAAGGCTCATCTTCCAGCCTTTATCGTTCTTATAATCTGTGGGTTACGGCAAAACTGGCAGATATGGAGGATTTTTTCGCATACAGACTTATTATAGGGGTTATTCAGGGGGTGCACTTGTCTCAAGTGCACCAACAATGCAATAAGTCCACTGACATAACATTGGTGCACTTTTCTCTGTTGGTGCACTTGAGACAAGTGCACCCCCTTGGTGTTATCGGACATCCCTAATACAAAAAAATCGCCTCGCTTGGAGATCTCCAAGCGAGGCGATTTTTGTTTGTTGTATGATTTCTCAACTGCGTCGATACTCCGACGGCGACATGCCGGTGTGTTCTTTGAAGTATTTGCCGAGGAACGACTGGTTGGAGAAGTTCAGCTCTTGCGCAATCTCCTTAATGCTCTTCTGCGTGTTGCGCAGCAGCATACGCAGCTCGATGGTGACGTAAGAGTCGATCCACTCGTTGGGCGTGCGCTTCGATACGGCTTTGATTGTCTCGGAGAGATACTTTGGCGATATGCAGAGCTGCTCAGAGTACCAACCCACGCGGCGCTCCGAGCGGAAGTGCTTCTCGACGAGCTTTATGAACTGCGTGAATATCTCCTCGGCACGTGTGTTGCAACTATCGTTCTGCGCCTGCACGCTGTAGATGACGTTCGACAACTCGTATGCCATGGCGAGGAACATCGCCTGCACCATCTCGCGGCGGAAACGGTTCTCGGGCTCGTCTATCTTCGCCTTTATGCGGAAGAAGGTCTCGTAGATGAAGTCGAAGCGCTCTTTCGGCAGTCGGAATACGGGGTGGTTGCGTGCGAAGAGGAAGAGCGACGACAGCTCGTGAACGCTCTTTATCGTCTCGTTGAAGAATTTGTAGTCGACGAGTATGCCTATGCCGCGACAGTCGGGCGAGAGCGTGCAGTTGTAGACCGACCTGCCTTGGTTGATGATGATGAGGTCGCCGGGCTCAACGTTGTGCTTCACCGAGTCGACATAGTAGCTCACGGTGCCACGCAAGCACATAGCAAGCAGCAGACACTGCATACGGCGTGGCTCGCGCGGAATGGGTATCTTCGCCACTTCGTCGAGTAGGAGTATGTCGTTGCCAATGTGGCTACCGTCGCAGAAGCGTACTGACTGGCTGACGGTGATATCTCTGAAATCGGGCATGATGTGTGGTGTTGAGATGTTGAGGTGGTGTGGTGTTGAGATGGTGTGGTGTTGAGATGGTGAGATATGTGGTGCTATTTTTGAGGCTTCTGCAGTCGCAGGTTGAGCTGGAACATGGAAGCACCGAATATCATCAGCGAGAAGACGATGGCGAGTGCCATGCGCTTCATGTCGCCACCGAAGAAGTCGGCGAACTGCATGTCTGCCGACTGTGGCATGAGGCGGTAGAGCAGCACGGCTGTTGAATTGTTCACCCAGTGGTAGACAACGCCGGGCACGATGCTGCCCGTGCGCACGTACATCCAGCCGAGCAGCAGTCCGCAGAGGAACGCTCCGATGCCTTGCGCCATGTTGCCGTGAACGGTGGCGAAGAGTGCTGCCGAGAGAACTATGGCTACCCACTGGCGGTGTTTGCCCGTTATGTCGCAGAGTACGCGCAGTATGGCTCCGCGGAACACGTATTCCTCGGCGATGGGCGCTATGATGCCAATGGTGATGAAACCGAGCTTATGCTGCATGATGCCCTTGAACATCTCGTTGTATGTGTCGGGCAGCGTTACGCCGAGCAGTTCGGTGAGGTATGCCAGTGGAGCTATGGTGCCTATGGTGAGGCATACCACCCAGAACATCGTGAACCACGGGCGTGTGTTGATGTATGCGCCCGAGCAGGGTGTCCAGCGCAACTTGTAGAACAGTGCGATGGTGATAATGCTGCTTGCGAGTGTTGTGATGGTTGTGGCACCCGCCGTGATGCCACTCGATTGGCTTATGAGCATTGCTGCAGCTACAGTTATCGCTTGTATCGTAAGGAAGGCGAAGAGGTACAACGCCACGTTCAGTAATTCTCGCTTTTTCATATTTTGATGTTGAGATGTTGTTATGTTGAGGTATGATGTTGAGATGTTGTTATGTTGAGATATGATGTTGAGATGTTGTTATGTTGTGGTGTTGAGATATGATGTTGTGATGTTGTGATGTTGAGATTTGTACTATTGTCACCACCTCACCATTACAACACCAACTCTCACCACCTCACCATCTCAACCTCTTTCTTATCAGCCTCGAGTTGCTTCTGCAGTGCTTCAACGCTCTCGAAGCGTTGCTCGTCGCGCAGTTTCCTGCCGAACTCCACTCGCACTTTCCGTCCGTATATGTCGCCCTCGAAGCCGATGATGTGCGCCTCGATGGTGGTCTGCTGCCGTTGGAACGTAGGGTTTGTGCCGATGTTTAGCATTGCTGGCATCCACTCGCCGCCCTCTACGCTCACCCTTGTGGCATAGACACCGTTTCCGGGCACGAGCTTCTCTGCGCTTTCGGGCACGATGTTCGCTGTGGGGAACCCTATGCGGCGACCCTCCTGAAAGCCGTGCGCCACCGAACCAGCGATGGAGTAGGGGTGGCCCATGCAGTTGTTGGCTTCAGTGATGTTGCCATCTACTATGAGACGGCGTATGAGCGATGACGACACACGCATCCCGTCGATGTCTATCGGCGTGTTCTGCCTGACCTCCATGCCCATCTCCTCGCCATAGCGCACATAGTCGGTGAAACCCTCGGCGCGGTTATGCCCGAAGCGGTTGTCGTAGCCCGTGAGCAGCATCGCCACACCGTACTTCTCGTGCAGCACCTGGCGCATGAACTCGTATGCCGAGAGCTGCGCCATCTGCGCGTCGAAGTGGAGCATCTCTATGCGGTCGGCTGCGGTGGTATCGAGCAGCTGCAGCTTCTCGTCTGTGGTGGTGATGAGCTGTGGCACGTAGTCGGCATGTACCACCTGACGCGGATGGCGGTCGAACGTGATGACGAGCGACTGCCTTCCTTGTGCGTGTGCCATGGTCGTAAGGCTGTCAATCATAAACTGATGACCGCGATGTACACCGTCGAAGAACCCGATTGTTGCGCAATATTCGTTTCTCATATATGCAAAGATACTGATTTTAAGGCGAATGGCAAAGGAATAGTGTCTTTTTATGTCGGCGCGAGCCTCTCCGGCGTTCGCCTACGCCTACCAGCGGTTGAACAGTTCGAGACTGAAGCGCACGGCTATATCCGTGAATTTCCACTTCTTCTGCGACGCAAAGACACCTATCGACAGTGCGCGCGTCTGCACACCGTAGCCCCATTCTAAGTAGGGCGTGAGGTGACTCACGGAGAGCGCACTGACGTACACGCGTTCCTTCTCCAACAGACGTCCTATGTAGGGTAGCCAGTAGAGTGCGAGCTGCGGTGTCTCATACGTCACGTTGCTACGCACGTAGTATTGTGAGGCGTTGTACCAGTTGGAGTTGAGCAGCTCGAACGAGCCCGACCAGTTGTCGTTCCATCCGTTAGGTATGTTGTTCTCGCGGAAGTTGCGATAGTCGAGAAAGTATCTGCCCGTGCCGCTATGCGTGTAGAAGCCTGTGCCCAGACGCATCTGCAGGGAGTTGAGAGCCGACAGACGGTGGATGTACTGCGCGTCGAACTCTATGCGCTCGTAGTCGATGTTAGCCCCCATGAAGCCGTTTATGCTGCGCTCGTAGTTGGCGGTCAGTATCGGACCCGCATAGCCTATCGGTCGGTACGTCAGTTCCACCATCGGTGCCACGGAGATGTATGTCGTCGGCATACCCACCTCTTCAAATCCCGTGTCCTGGATGGCAGTGCGGCGGTGCCCCATCACTCCCACCTCCAAGCCCCAACGCGGCGTAGGATCGTAGTGCACGTATGCCTTCAAGCTATGGTCGCGGAAGTAGGTCAGGTTCAGACTGTCCCAGTTCATGGCGTTGTCGTGCTTGTCCTTGATGGCGTCGAGCACCGACGAGTTGCGTATGCGCCTGCCGCTTGCCCACTCCGTCTGCACGAATCCGTTGTGGCGGTTGCTGAAGTAGTATGTGATCGGAATGTTGAAGTAGAACTGCTTCTGCTTGAAGGCATAACCAGCCTTTATGCGTGCCTGCATCTTCTGGTTGGCAGTGAAGTTGTACTGCGCCTGCACGTCGAGCAGGTACGTCAGACCGCGTCGGTTGCTGTAGCTGAACTGCAGAGGGTTCAGTATCGGACCGATGTTGAATGTTCCGCGCTTGTCCCTACCTATGTCGCCCCCGATGCGTCCCATCAGTGTCTCGCCGACGTTCGTAAGCAACTGTCTGTTGAATATGCTCCCATGCGTTTTGCTCGTTGAGTCGTTAAGAATATTGTCGTTGTAGCTCTGTTGGCAGAGGTACGCCTCGTGCTCGGTGAGCGGAATGGGGCGCACGCGAGCGAGTAGGGTGGTGTCGTCACGCTCTGCGAGCGAGTCGATACCGTAGTCGGGCAACCCGTAGATCGTAGTGTATTCAGCCGTGATGTCGTTGCCGAGGAACAGAAAACGCGCATTCAGCGTACACTCCTTGGGCAGCAGCGTGCGTCCCTCCTCCTCGTCCATGGTCGTGGAGAGGTGAAAGCGCACCATGTCGTACTCGCCGTCGAGCGCAAACTCAATGATGCGTCCCGTCAGTTCGTTCACTTGCGCCCAACCGCTCACCAACTGCGTGCTGCTCTGACGTGGGGTGAAGTTCACGAGTGCCGTGCCCTGCGTGAAGCTCTGCGCCTTGTAGCGATAGTAGCGACGGTTGCGTTGGAAGAAGGGCGAGATGATACGCCCGTCGATAAGCATCTCTTCGCTGATGAGCGGTGTGAGGTAGTTGAGCACGGTAGGCATAGGCTGCGACTTGCGCGTCGTCGTCGATCTCTCAAGCAGTCGGGTGGCGGAAACCGTTCCCTCTGCATCAATTCTCATGTGGTTGTATGTCTCGCCGAACACCTCGCGCCTGCTCGCGTTTGCAATGGCAAACATCGACGGCACAGTAAGCAGCACGGCGTTGCGACGGTTCGTGCGGATGGCGTACTTTGTGTAGGCATAGCCCTCCTTCGGGCTGTGTTCTGTCGTGTCCACTGAGGCAGCATAACTGAACACGCGCTTCATAGTCTGAAGCGTGTAACTGCGATTGTCTGCTCTAACGCCACTTATGACAAACACAAATAGTATGGTTAATATGAATATTCTGCCTCTCACCCTTTCTGTTATGCTACATATCTTGATGATTTTCCTTTGTTTTCAGCATCCGCGCCGACCGTTACGAGCATCCGCGTTGACCGTCGCGAGCATCTGCGTCGACCGCCGCGAACCATCAGCATACGCTTGCAAAAGTAGTTAAAATAATGGCAAACACCCCATCAACCCACCCGATACTCCCAAAAACATAACGTTTATTAATGATTTTTCAGCCCTTTCTCAGTGTTTTTTCACTCCTTTCTTATTGTTTTATGCAGAAAAAGTTCCAAATATTTGGCGTTTCTCCCGAAAAACACTACCTTTGCAGTCGCAAACTTATCCTAATACATAGGTTAAGTCGGACTTGTAGCTCAGTTGGTTAGAGCAACAGACTCATAATCTGGAGGTCCCTGGTTCAAGCCCAGGCTGGTCCACATTAGAAATCAAGCAGTTACGACAAAATCGTAGCTGCTTTTTCTTTTTATCGGAAAACAATGGGAAAACACATTGATTTTGAAAACTCCTTGATTTTTCAATATACTTGGCATCATATAATTCCAAGTAAAGCATGTAAACAAGGTTTCTCTGAATATCAGAACAACGTAGGAAAACAACGATTCCACAAAATTACATAAGCCATAAGACTTCATTTTCGGGTTTTATGGCTTCTTTGTTTTTATGTCATTACACACCTTGAACACATTCTTTTTTTCTTCATAAAAACATGCTTTTCCGTTAACGACTGCTAAAAAACCATACATAAAAAACTCTCTCAGTTTTTGGCGAATAGCACCTGTAATGTTCCTTTACACCAAACGAACTACCTTTGCCCACGGATTTCCAATCACGGAATTTCAAAGATGGTTCATGAGCCAACAACAGATGTGTAATCGGGATGTCAGGAAGTACAACTGTCGGACCACAAAGCAAGAATAGTATGACAAGACTCGTTACAATAGAACAATTGTTAGAGAAGCCTGTCTGCATGATGTCGGGAGAAGAATTTGTCTTGCTCCTCCAAAATGCAGAGAAAGGAACGGCAAAGGTACCTGCCGAGGTGGTGCCAGAGAAACATTATGAGCATGGTATCGCTGGAATAGCCAAAATATTTGGTTGTAGTATTCCTACTGCCAACAGAATCAAGAAAAGCGGAGTGATAGCCCCTGCCATCACTCAGGTTGCTCGTAAAATAGTGGTTGATGTAGAACTGGCTTTGGAACTTGCCAAAAAGGCAGGCGACTTTACTTCTATAAGAAAGTAGTATGGAAGAAGATTGGAAAGACAACTTAGTCACCGACAGCAAAGGGAATGTGTCAAAGACCATTAGCAATCTCAGAATGATTTTCACGCATGACGAGAACCTCCGCCAAATTCGCTTTGACACCTTTTGTCAAGACGACATTTCCTTTTCGCCTTTGTTCCGCAATGTCAATGGGAACAAGGTGGATGAAGAATCCGTAGGAAAGATTCAAGACTATTTGGAGCAGAACTATGACTTACGCCTCACACAGAACAAGGTGTTTGAGATATTGAAGACCACGGCTTCCGAGCGCAACTTCAACCCAGTGCAAGACTACATCTGTAAGGAGAAATGGGATGGCACACCTCGCATTGAAACTGCCATCATTGATTACCTCGGTGCGGAAGACACACCACTCATCAGAGAACAGACCAAGTTGTGGTTTGTGGCAGCTGTTGCGCGTGCCTTTGAGCCTGGTTGCAAGTTCGACAATGTGCTCACTTTGCCAGGACCACAAGGTATTGGCAAAAGCACGTTCTTCAAAGTTATTGGAGACAGATGGTTCAACGACTCTTTTTCGTTCGCAAGTGGTGACAAGGAAAAGGTTGAGACTATCACGAATGGTTGGATTATCGAGATAAGTGAGCTAAACGGTATGAAGCGAGCCAATGATGCAGAGGCGGCAAAGGCTTTCCTTAGCCGTCGTAGCGACTGTATGCGCCCTGCCTATGGTCGCAAGCCAATAGAATATCTGCGTCACAATGTCTTTGCTGCCACCACCAATGAGACAAACTTTCTGCAAGGCGATAATGGCAATCGTCGTTGGTGGATAGTGCCTGTTCAAGGCAATGGTCATGTTTCTGATTGGCTCCATTCCCTACATTCTGTGGTGCATCAACTATGGGCAGAGGCTTACTCCTATTATATAAAAGGTACGAACCTCTATCTAAGTCCAGAATTGGAGGCAGAAGCCAATGAAGTGCAAATGTGTCATTCAAGCATTCTCAACGACCCTATCCTTGATGACATCAGGCTCTATTTGGAACGTCTTGTGCCAAAGGCATACGACACATGGAGCATTCCCATGCGTGCTGCCTACCAAAAAGGTGCATATACCGAAGCAACGCCTAATAGCAAGCCTGAGGTACTGCTAAACATGGTATGTGCAAGACAGATTATCGAAGAGTTGCCCAACGACCTTGTACGTAGGAATCCTGCCAAGTACACAGCCCAGTACATCAACCGCCTCATGTCATTGGTGGACGGATGGGAGCGCAGCGAGCAGGAGAAGGTTAAGGGATTGCACCCTTCATACTGCGACAAGACGGGACGGGCGAAGCACCCATGGGTGAGAATAAGTGTTCAACAAGAAGAACAAAAGGGAAAAGAAGAAAATTGGCTGTCAGAACTACCATTCTGACCATCTCCTTTCTTTTATTTCATGTCCCTTTGTCCCTAATATTTTCCTATAAAGGCTAAAAATAATAGCGTATAGGATAAACAAAGGATTTGTACCCTTAACCGAGGGACAACTTGGGACATACGTTCGCTTGGCATCGCACTTTACAGAAGCCAAAGCCACTATCGAGTGATGAAAAAAGATTTTTTTCTTTCCCTTTCTTTTCGCCAGCAACCAATCTTTATGGATATATCACCACAGAGTCTGTACCTCCGTTTGCCGTAGGCTTTTTAGGAGGTCTAAACAAGAAGTACCAATGTCTGACGGTTTTGCTTCGCTTGCCGCTTCCTACTGGCATCCTTGAATGTTCGCAGGCTCACATTGACAATCCTTTTATACCAGAGTATCAATTTTCAACAATGCATTTACAATGACAGAAGATAAAGACAACCACAAAAAGAAGACTTCAATGAAGAAATCTCCTAAAGACAGGCATATTGATGTTCGTTTCACAGAGGACGAGTTTAACCGTGTATTGAAGAATGCCCAATTGTCGGGAAGAAGTAAGAGCATCTATCTCCACGACATTGCCATTGGGCATAATCCCTCTTTACCCATGACTGCTGAACAACAAGAAGCCTTGAAAGGCTTGACTGGTGCAAGAGCAGAACTGGTTTACGTGCGCAATGCGCTTCACGCCTTGCCACAAGCAGAGCGGAAGAAACTCTTCAAGAGAGCAGACTTCATGGAGCGTTGGCTTCAAGGTATCAACGACATCATCAGGGAATGGAGCCATATTAGAGACAGATTTTTAGACATGATATGATATCAAAAGCATCAGCCATTCAGCATGGTCAGGCAATGACCAATTATGCAACAAAGAACAATCGTGCAGACATCGTCAAGACCAACCATCTTAGCGAAGGTCTGCCTCCTATGGGCATGTGGGATGAGATGGTTCTGCATCAGTCCATGTTCAAGCAGAGGTATGTCAAGAAACCCATCGAACTGACCTCCATACGTTTTGAACTTTCCCCGTCTGAGGAAGAAGCACGGAACTGGAATCTGGATGATTGGCAAAGATGTCTTAATGAGTTCATCCATGAGATAGACAATATCTCAAAAGTAAACCATATCGGCAAAAGAAAAGGTAAGTCTGCAATATCAGTAAAACCTACCAATATAGCCAACTCACAGTATTTTGCAGCTCTGCACCGTGACTCCAAGAGTGGTATTCCCCACCTGCATCTGGTGGTGAACCGCCTTGACATGGACGGCAATCTCAATGATGTGAAGTTCATTGGTGAACGTGCCGTAATGGCAGCGAAAGCCGTCAATCTGCATCATGGATGGAAAGATGCTATGGATATTCGCAATCAGCGTATTGCAGAGGTAACTAACGCCTGCATGAATGTGTTGAGTTCCATGTCTGCCTTTGACTGGAATGTCTATACTGACAGATTGAGGTCAAAGGGGTACAACATTGAGTTAATCCGTGACAAGACAAATCAAGCAAAGGTGCATGGGTATCGCTTCAAATTTGGTAGAACGACCATCAAGGCATCTGAACTGGGCGTTGGCAGAAATCTCACGGCATCGAAAATAGAGAGCACCTTCCATAGGCTGCATCCACAAGCGTTTCCTATTAGTCAAAGGTCATCTGCCTTTGTGCCAAATCCAACAACAGAAGAAAGTCGGGATGTAGCCAAGCCAAGTGGTTTGTCTCATCCTTACAATGTGGTTCAACCAAAAAGCTCTCCTTGTTTCAGAAAGGTGCTGCAAGTTGATGGCAAGCACTTCAATATACAGATGCCAGCTATAGCATACGATGCGATGAACAGTTGTATCAAAGTTCCCGAAAATGGATCTGCAAGTCATAATGACATTATGAATGTGGCGATACTACTCTTTATGGGCTACCTTGATGCTGCCACCAGTATGTCGGAGTCGTGTGGTGGCGGTGGTAGTCCAGGCAGTAGTTGGGGACGTGACAAGGACGAAGATGACCGTGACTGGGCAAGACGTTGCGCAATGCAAGCCAATTGGCTCTGCAAACCGATAAAGAGAAGTCGTAGAAGATAACATTAAAACACTTATCAGTATGGGAAGAAACAAGAAAGATGCAGCACAGGATGTGCTAACCCTGTACAATCAGATGCAGGAAGACGAAATCATTGAGAGTGGCAAGGAGGAAATCCACGCCACCCTCAATGAAATTGAATCAGCAAAGGAAGCCCTTTCTTCAGTAATAAAGGAACTTACAGAAGCCAATCGTACAATGAGATTAACAAAAACCGCTCTTATGGCTGTCCAAAAGAGTACGGAGAATATCGTTGACGGAATCTGCAATGCTATTGTCAAGGCAGAACAAAGCAACCTCAAAGTAGGTATCAACGATGAAGGACTTGCACAGTTGAATGAGCGGAACGATGCCGCCATTTCAGTCTTCAAGCAAGCTCTCGATGAACATGAAAAGCGAATAAATGTCCTATTCGCTCACCAACAGAAAGAACTAAAGCGCATCCGAAACATTGAAGAAGGCGCTTACTTCAATGGTCGCACCTATGCTTGGATGTTCGGCTTGGCTTTTATAAGTTGGGCAATTATCCTTGTGGGAATCACCATCTGGATATGTATCAAACTTTTTTAGCAAACTTCAAAACATAAACATTATGACAGACAGCGAATATATCAAGACAAGAAAAGCAACTGCCGATGCCCTTATAAACTGGGCAAAAACTGGCATTAGACAGTTCGCCATGCGTGAAGCTGTAAACGACTATCTGGAGGTGAGCGGTGCAAACCGCTCCTCCATCAGTGGCGAAGAGGCCATCCTCGCACACAGAAAAATAGCAGCCAACCGACTGGCGATTGACTGCATATATGTGTTGTCTAAAGAGGAACTATCCAAGGTGGATAGGGAATTGGAATGGATTGCAAGTGACTTTCTGATGTAAGACCTCGGAATAAGAAGATAAATGTATGACGCATCAGATGCGATGTCACTTTATCTTTATCTGAACTGTGTCATGCATTGGAGAATCCAGATATAAGAGTTCCATGTTTGTCTATTTTCCCAGTAATATTCTTAAACGGTTTTAAAATTTCTCTTCTCCATCTTATCATGAACTTCACGCAAGTTCTTCATTAATTCAATGACGGGGGCAGTGGTCTTCTCTGACTCAGGAATGATAGGGTCATCGTCCCACTCCAATGCATTTCTCGTAGGTTCGTGTGCCGATACTTTCCATGCATCAGTAATGATGACCCTTTTAAGCTCAATGGCCTCGCTAAAATCGATTTTCATGTTAACATGCATCTGGTCGTCAATTTCAACTGCCACCAGCTGGCATTTGTTAAGTTGAGAATATACCCGTTCAAAATTATCAAGATTCGACGTGTCTTTTGGGGTCATTGTATGTTTCCGGCACATCACAGCGACATATCGACCTACTGTAATCTTATCAAAAGGTATCTCTGGAGTAACACAAGCTCTATACCATGAGGGATGCGACTTGTCAATGCCTCTTATCAAATGCAGTTCTATACTTGGTTCACCCTTTGCTATTTTTTCTTTCCATTCATGGATGATTTTTCTGCCAGCCTCCAAGTTCTTGAATGCCAGGCCCACTATAGGTGGAGCAGCGAACCATCGGTCGTACATGAAGCACACACCCGTCCATCCTGCTTCTTCCCACCATTCCATAGTGCTGGAGATGCTGAATGTTTGTACGCCCAGTTGATTTGTATGTGGGTTCTGATCTGTTAATGTTTCTCCCTTTGTATCTGCCTTACATACATAGGACTTGTCATTTGCATGTTTCCATTGACGGATTGAATACTTGAACTTATCGCCAAGCACATTATACACTGAGTTGTTCAGTTCCATCATAGCAGTCACCCTGTCCATCAACTTTTCTTTTTCGTGTCGCTGAGCCACCAACTCTCCTACATCTGTGTTTGATACTGCATTAATGGACATGAAACATGCCATAAAGAAGGCAAAGCAACGCCAATATGTTTCTCCATCAAGAGAGTCGTGGTTCACTTTGAACACATATTTTGTTCCGTTTTCTCCTCTTTCCAGTTCTGATTGTCCATCAGTTAAGACAATTTCCACCTGAATCTCATGGCTCATCACCACAAGTTCCAGTGTGTCAAAAGTGGCAAGCAGTGTTTCCACAGTTGCTAAAAATGTCTCAGCAACCATTTGGTTCCTAACTGAATTCTCATAACTTACAGTGAAACGACAGCCCTTTGCCAGGGTGCTGATAGAAGTCTGCCCTTCTTCCGCTATATTTAGAGAGTTTAGAAACTGCTTGTGTATAGGTTGCTGCCTAAGCAAACTATTCCAATCATCATTGACAAGATGAGTATACTGCTCATTTACAGAGTCTTCGTACCCTAAAGCATACTTCAGATAGTTTTCTGAAATGGGCATATCGCAACGTGCAAAAATGTCAGGCAAGATGCAAATAGTTTCTCTCGTAAGGTCTGCTGCCGCAAACTGACAAGCCCAACCTCCATCGAACAGCACATCTCTTTCAACAAATTCTTTACTCTCTATTTCTTGACCATTATGGGCAATGACAAATAGCAGTTCACGCCAGTTGAGATACATCACCAGACGACCTGTAATCAGTTCTATTTCGCACAATTTCCATAGCACGGTAAGCAGCAGGTGGCTGATAGATCCCTTAGTAAAAAACTCCTTGACGAGTATCGACGCTGCCTTAACCAGATATGCCTTTCCACTATATGGAAGTTCAAGATTATAAAGAGCTATGCCCATATAGCCGTATGTTTTAACCAGTTCGGACTCATAGCCTTCTTTCTGAAATGCCTGTACACAGTGCCCTAAATGTTTCACCACAGGCTTGTATTGTTGTTTGTCTATCAAGGTCTGTGCACGATTGAAATGTATTAAGGCACCCTCAACCTCTGATTTGCGCTGAGACGAAATCTCTGAAATCTTGTCGATAAGCTTCTCATATTCATCGTTGTCATCTATAACTCGTCCCATTATCTCTACGATAGTTATCTGAGCATCAAAACTAATGTCTGGATAGTTGGCACATGCCTCTATCAACTCTGACAGTTTCTTTAACTCTGACGTTGGGTCTTGCGCATAGTGCAACATTTGGAGTAACCTATGTTCGGTGAAGAAGAGTTCAAGAAACAGACGGCTCGCCTGCGAAAGATTTTCTCGCTCCTTTATCGTCTTTAAATCCTTAACTTCCTCCCAAAACTTTTCTGAATCGAATAAGCCAACGCCCGCCGCATTTTCCAAATTCGTGAGGATATTGGTCATCAGTTCTATAGTATGCACAGTTGTGTGCGTCTTTGTAATTTCCTTTAACTTCAGATAATCTGCATACATGGCATTCACATCGTGAAACCAAAAAAATGATGTCCATGCATGATTATATGTTATATTGAATCGTTGCACGAGTGAACCATGTGCTTCTGCTTCTCGCTGCGCACGGTTGAAGCGTCCTTCGGTCTCCATTCGTGGACGTTCCAACCCTCTGCTTAATATGCAGGTCTGGAGCAAATCGTCAATATAGTCAGTATCAAGGCTTTCTACTTGTCGTGACAACAAATCGTTCTCCAACTGCTCCAGTTCTTCTTTCCTGCGCTTATCGTGGGGGCCTTCCTTGATGGTCTTTCTCCTATATTCTTCGGAAAAGTTCAGCTTATCGGTTGCAACATCATAACAGCCTTGTTCAAATACGGCAAACGAACACCACTTGCCGTCAAAGATACTAACGGCAACCCCGTATTGTTTCGACAGCTCATCCTCTACCTCTTGACGTTTACTTGACTTGATTTTCTGACTAGAGAAGAATATCACCTTCGTATAGTCACGACCAGTCTCTACAGCTTTCTTGACATCACCCTCTATCTTACTCTTCCAGTCCTTCTGTACACTGATAGCTATTGCCCATTTATGGTCGCCAGTACTGCCTTCAGACACCCACCATCTGTCAGATATTGCCTTGTCGACAGGATATGTCTCACCATCCACCTTACCATCGCCTCCACCATCGGGACCGGTCTGCGGTTTTATGTTGGGAGTCACTAGTCGTGCTGCCAGCACTAAAACAAAGTTCTCAAACTCCGACTGTTTCTTATCCTGCGAGAGCTGTTGCAATTTCAGATCAAAAAGTTCAGGAGTGAGCTTAGTCTCGTACACGACCTCCGTGTCTGAGAAGAGATTACTTCTCAGACGCCGATAATATGAGAAAATATCCTGCTGCGCCGTTAGCAGATTATCTTCAAGTTCCAGTGTATTGTTAACTATAGGTTCTTCCATTAATCGAACAGTAAGTGACTCATAGAAGATTCGAACTTCTGCCTTCCCCTTCAGCATAGCCACGATTCTGTACCTATCCTGAAGGGGGATGAACTACCACTATTCTAATGAGTCAATTATATTGTTTATCGTCAATTCATCAAGAGTATATCCATAAAGAGTCCTCACACAGTTTAATACATAGGTATGAAGTCTTTTTGTCCTACCTTCGCAAAGGAACCTTACATGTCGTGGAATCAGTTTGTCCTTGTTACTAAGCACTAACTGCTCCCAATCAATGTGAGGTAATAGGCTAACAGTTAAAAGATCTGCAATATTTTTAATATTTGCTGTGCATAGAATAAAGTCGTCAAACGACAACAGTGGTTTTTCCTTTGGCTCGTTGAGAGTTGGGTAAAAAGCAGCAATAGCTATCTTATCGAGAGCTTTGTATTCTTTCTTGTAGTCTTGATTCAAGCAATGAGCCACGTCATTACGCAACAACCTATAATAGTCATACAGATCTTTCTTAAACTTCTCAATCGAAGGGCTAATCCCATTTTGCGAAAGTGCGTCCAAAAGCTTATCAAACTTTGAACCGTCTATTTTGCTTAATGCAAAAGCTGGGTTTATTAAGAACCTCACATCATCAACGAAATCTGTAACGAAATCATCGAAACTCGCATTCGGGAACACAAGATAACCCTGATATTGTTTCTTCCTGAAGTTTGCAAGACTTATGCTATTTAACCTCACCCCTGTAGCAGTAGAAGTGCGGCTAAGAAAGGCATCGAAAGACTCTTTCTTGGCATCGAAAGTATCAAGATAATATCTACTGGCCACCTCTTGGTACTCGACCAGTGCATCATACTGCCCCAATGTCAGCCAGAGATTACGGTTTGATGGTATGTCAAACGTTGTCTTCCTATATGTTAAACGGTTTCTATCCATATGCTACAAGGAAATCCTCCTAACTTAATGCGAGTTTAACGAACTATTGTAATAAGCATCGTAAAGACAATAACCAATATTGATACAGTCGCAAATATTGCTACAAGTGCAGAACATCCACTATGGGACTTTTGAGGTTTTCCGCTATCATCAAGGTAGGCCATACATCCGATAAGAATGGAGATAAGTATATATCCCAACCGTATTGCCTTATAACCTGAGTTCGGGATAAGAAAGTCTTTATAAAAGTTGGTAATCTCAATAATTTTTAGTACCTTTATGGTTGTAAATCAATTAGTTATAAAGTAAAAGGATACTATAGTTATGGAGATTACCAAGGACAAAATTACTGAAATTTTCTGTATTATCGATGATTTTTGCCAAGAATATGATAAGGAAATTGCACGCATGTCCATTTGTGAGCCAGACGGGAGTAAGCACCGCAATCGGAAATGGACTATGAGCCGGTCGGAAATCATGACGATACTCATCTACTTTCATTTCAACACTTTCCGCAACTTCAAGCATTATTACCTTTATTATGTCAAGGTTCACCTGCACGACTTGTTCCCAAAGCAGCTCTCATATAACCGCTTTGTTGAACTCGAGTCCAGAGTCGCGGTTGAGATGATGCTGTTCCTCCAACTGTTTTGCTTTGGCAGATGCACGGGTATAAGTTTCATTGACAGCACGTGCATTCCTGTATGCCACAACAAGCGTATAACAAGAAATAAGGTGTTCCGTGATTATGCAGAAAGAGGTAAAAGCACCATGGGATGGTATTTCGGTTTCAAGTTACACCTGATATGCAATGAGAGAGGTGAACTGCTTAACTTTATGCTTACGAAAGCGAATGTTGACGATAGGAATACAGATGTCTTTAACAGATTGAGTGATAATGTGTTCGGGAAATTATTCGCAGACAAAGGATATATTTCGCATGGCTTGTTTGAGAGATTGTTTAACGACGGTATAGAAATTGTCACTGGCTTGAAATGCAATATGAAAAACAAGCTTATGCCATTGTATGACAAGATTCTGTTGCGCAAAAGATTAGTCATAGAAACCATCAATGACGAACTTAAGAATGTTGCACAACTTGTACATTCAAGACATCGTAGCGTGTTCAATTTCGTAATGAATGTCCTTTCTGTTTTGGCTGCGTATAGCTTCTTTGAAAAGAAGCCATCCATCAACATTGACTATTGCATAGAGAATGTTGACGGACAGCTTGCTGTTATAAAGTAAACTTCATTTGGACTTTACAATTCTGCATTTTGCCATCCATATTGTTTGGAGGGCAAATGTAATATGCACATGTCGGAAATCTGGCATAGCAAGAAAAACGACTGTCGCTTATCCCGAACTCAGGTTTATAGAAATTTCCTGACCGCTCCATTATTTTAATGACATTGATTTTTGGAACAT
>JAERMT010000038.1_pt1 | contig 84661 bp, 80 predicted proteins | sample 9267081 | NCBI WGS metagenome assembly JAERMT01 (sample SAMN17071939, study PRJNA684904) | human gut metagenome | isolation source: diarrhea sample from child under the age of five | host: Homo sapiens | place: South Africa: Mafikeng, Mafikeng Provincial Hospital | collected 2019-09
CGCTGCAGGGGCGATATATCACTCAGGATCCGATTGGACTGAAGGGGGGATGGAATTTTTATCAGTATCCGTTGAATCCAGTTACGAATACAGATCCTCTGGGGTTAGAAGTTTTTCCTAGACCATTCCCCTTGCCAATTCCATGGCCCAAAAGCCCTGCACAGCAGCAAGCAGATGATAATGCTGCAAAAGCATTGACAAAATGGTGGAACGATACAGCATCACAAAGAATATTTGACTCTCTAATATTGAATAATCCGGGACTAGCATTAGATATAACAATGATAGCTTCTCGTGGAAATGTTGCAGACACAGGGATAACTGATCGTGTCAATGACATAATAAATGACAGATTCTGGAGTGATGGGAAAAAACCCGACAGATGTGACGTACTTCAGGAACTAATTGATTGTGGTGATATTAGTGCTAAAGATGCAAAAAGCACACAGAAAGCCTGGAATTGTCGTCACTCCAGACAGTCAAACGATAAAAAAAGATAGCCCTTGTGGAGGTTCCTGCAATGTCAAATACATACCAGAAAAGAAAGGCAAGTAAAGAGTATGGTTTATATAATAAATGTAAGAAACTAAATGATGATGAATTATTTCGCTTACTTGATGATCGCAATTCCTTGAAAAGGATTTCATCTGCCAGAGTATTACAGTTAAGAGGGGGGCAAGACGCTGTTAGATTGGCAATTGAATTCTGCACTGACAAAAATTATATCCGTAGAGATATCGGAGCATTTATACTCGGGCAAATATAAATTTGCAAAAAATGCGAAGATAATGTTTTTAATATTTTGAACAATATGGCATTGAATGATAAGAGCGCTTGCGTTCGAGCTACGGCAATCGAGTCAACGGCTCAGCGATGCAAGAAAAACCCAATTTATTCACCTAAAATAGTAGAACAATCTCAAATTACTGCTTTTGATAAATCGACTAATGTCAGACGTGCTACAGCATTTGCTATTTCTGTTATCAATGATAAAGCAACAATTCCACTATTGATTAATCTGTTAAAAGATCCAAATGGAGATGTCAGAAACTGGGCCGCATTTGCAATAAATATCAATAAATATGATAATAGTGATATTAGGGATTGTTTTGTGGAGATGCTTCAGGATAAAAATGAGGAAGTCCGTATTGAAGCAATAATCGGACTTTCCTACAGAAAAGATAAAAGGGTTTTATCTGTTTTATGCGATGAGTTAAAAAAAAATACTGTTTATGATGATATCATTGAAGCTGCGGGTGAATTAGGTGATAAAACGCTACTTCCTGTTTTAGATACTATGTTGTACAAGTTTGATGACAATGAAATTATAACTTCCGCTATTGATAAGCTGAAGCGTTCATAGCGTGAGTTGCCTATGCACAGTGGGGGATTCCCGCCGGCACGGTGCAGATGCTCGACCGGCTGGAAAGTGAAATCCTGGCTGACCGGGTGAGTGAGGAAAGCCGCCGCTGGCTGGCATCGTGCGGCCTGACCGTGGAGCAGATGCAAAACCAGATGGACCCGGTGTACACGCCGGCGCGAAAAATCCACCTGTACCACTGCGACCATCGCGGCCTGCCGCTGGCGCTCATCAGCACGGAAGGGGCAACAGCGTGGTGCGCAGAATATGATGAATGGGGCAACCTGCTGAATGAAGAGAACCCGCATCAGCTGCAGCAGCTTATCCGGCTGCCGGGGCAGCAGTATGATGAGGAGTCCGGCCTGTATTACAACCGCCACCGCTATTATGACCCGCTGCAGGGGCGGTATATCACTCAGGATCCGATTGGGCTGAAGGGGGGATGGAATTTTTATCAGTATCCGTTGAATCCGGTCATAAATGTAGATCCGCAAGGTTTGGTTGATATAAATTTATACCCCGAAAGTGATCTTATCCATTCTGTAGCTGATGAGATTAATATCCCAGGCGTTTTCACAATCGGGGGGCATGGTACCCCCACATCTATTGAATCCGCAACGCGCAGTATCATGACAGCTAAAGATCTAGCATATCTAATTAAATTTGATGGGAATTATAAAGATGGGATGACAGTTTGGTTATTTTCTTGTAATACAGGTAAAGGACAAAATTCATTTGCTAGCCAATTAGCTAAAGAGTTACATACAAATGTAATAGGACCTGACACGCTATGGACGTGGTGGGGGCGAGGAACTAATGGTAAGTTAAAAATGGATACAGTGCTAACAGCACCAACGAACCTTAATTCAAATAAGGATCTAATGGCTATAACAACAAAAGACCTTGGTAATTGGATAACATATGGGCCATCTGGGCACCCCATTTCTAATATGCAAGGTACGCCAGAAAAACCCAGTGATATAAGATAGGTTGTAGATGTATGAAAGCATGCTTGTTACTATTTTTTTATTTTTCTCTTATTGGTCAATTGCATGGTGCTGATGTGAAAATAAAAGAAAACGAAAGTGTGATGGGATCTACAGCAATGACCTATGATTTAAGTTAAGAAAAGCTGATGAAACTGAAGTATAAATCACAACATGGTGATTCAGAGGCATCATTTCGACTATATCAATATTACTGCTTTACTAAAAATAATATTGATAAACAATTGCGATTCTTGGAAAGATCAGCATCTCAGGGGAATGTTACAGCGCAGTTTAATTATGGGGTCTTTTTATCAGATACAAATCCAACATTATCAGAATATTATAATTTGAATAGAGCTATTTATTGGATGGAATTCGCTGTAAATAACGGTAATATTGATGCAAAGAGCAAACTTCAAGAGCTCAAAAAGCTAAAGCGAATGGATAGAAGGAAGAATAAGGAGAATCCGTAAAAGCAATAGTTCATCAGACTGCCGCAGCAGTAGTATGATGATGAATCAGGGCTGTACTATAACTATTATCGGTAACATTAACCGCAGCAGGGGCGGTATAACACTCAGGCTCCGATTGGGCTGGAAGGTAGGTGGAATTTTTATCAGTATCCGTTGAACCCGATTTCTGGAATCGATCCCCTTGGGATTAGCCACCTGTTTATACAGCATAACTTTAGGTATGCTTTCGTGTGTTTCAGATATACCATGTGATGATAATTTTTATGATGTGCTTAGTATTCCAGTCGCTTCTGGTAATAATATGCAATGTAAAAATAATCCCCGTTGTACACATTTATAAATAGATGGCCAATACCTCAAGGCCTATGGAGTTGGAATGTTAATGACCCGGGAGCAAGCAATAGAAAACCTGACGGCATACGATTAGTACCGTCAGTTAATACAGGAACTTATAATCGCAATGGATTTTCAATACATAGTTGTTTAAACGCTTTTGGTCCGTCTTTAGGACCTCGATTCTGTTCCGAGGGTTGTATAACTGGTTTATCTAATGACATGCAAAAATTAAATGAGTTAATATTTTCAGAGCCAGATAGCACATTAACAGTTACGGACTAAAAAATATGGCAAGGTTATTAACAATTGTATTTTTTTTCTCTATTTCTGCGAGTGCAGTTACTGCAAGACAATTTCAGAGAGAGTTAGATTTGGCAGACAAAGCAATATTATGGGCACTAATATCAGCCAGTACTAAAGAGGGACGAAAAGCGTGTTCACTAAGCTATTTTTCCTGTAAGGCCGCAGAGGCTGAACTCGGACTGGCATATATGGCTGCGAATGATAACAAGGAATTTCTCACATCCTTATCTAATATAATGAGGTACAAAATAGATGCTGGACTTTCCGAATCCTATACATGCTATTTATTAAGTAAGGGAAAGATCATAAGACCATATCTGAAAAATCTAAATCCACTCCAACTTGCCGCTGATTGCATTGAAACAGTAAATAAAATAAAAGATAAGAATAAAAAAATCATTGATATAAATTCAGTTAATATTTGTAGTGATGATAAAAATATAAAATTGAGAGTTAATAGTACTATTATGGCCATTGATGATTCTATAAAGTGCATCGATAAATGATAACTTAATTTTATTTAAAAATATATTAATAACTCACTCTCCAGGAGTTTTTTTAACTTAGTTTTATAATAAATACGATAATTAAAAGTGAAGAAGAAAATAGTTGTATACATATATTCCATGACCCTACATTGTGATCTATAGATTAAATATTTTTTAAATGTGACTGTCATCCTTCAGATAATAAAGCCATCATCGCAATAGATGGAAAAGCACTCCTGCTCTTTTTTGATTAGAGCCGTCGCAGGAGGAACAACTCATATCATCATTGCGATCTCGACGATGTATAGTCTCATCCTGCGGCAGAACAAGACGGATAAAAAATCCAATGAGAGCACACTCATCCAGAACTTATTAACATAATGAATATTAAAGAAAAATCATCGCAGCTAATGAAGTAATATGCAAAAATAATTAGTCCTTACAAGGAGCAAAGTTCCATAATCTCCCCCCTCCCCCTCAATGATCCAAATAAAGATAATGCATCCAGCTGGTCATTCTTAGCAGCACTTTCCGCATCACCGAAACATGGCTGAAATGGTCGGAGTAAACCGCCACCTGGGCGTAGATGCCGTCGGGTAAGGCATCGATATCATCGTTAGGGTCCAGTTCAATGGTTCCCAGCACACCGTCCGTGCCGGGCACGACCGTTAATGATTGCAATACCCCCTGCGCCTGATAAGAACCGCCTGGCACGACAGGTAAAATACTGGTCAGTTTGCCGTGGAACACCTGCCCAGGTAGCGCGTTAAACACCACTTCTGCATCATCACCAGGTTTCAGACGTAACAGCGAGTTTTGCCGAAATTGGGCGACAATTTGCCGTTTTTGCTCGGGGATGAAAACCATCACCGGACGCAACGGCAAGGCAGCTGCGTATGTGCCTGGGCGGATCAGTACCTGAGTGACGTAGCCATTGCTTGGTGCGCGAATGACAGTCTGCTCAAGATTATATTTTGCTTCAGTAAGTTGCGCTCTTAAGCTCACAATCTGCGATTGCTCGCCGTTAACCATACTGTCGAGCTGGCTCTGGATCTGCGCCTGCTCCGCCACCGAGCCTTTCACCAGCGCATCCTGCGCGAGGAAATTTTGCCGCGCATCGTCGATGTCACGTTCCGAGAACGGATTCACCGCCGCCTGGCTGCCTTTCAGATAACGTTGATAATTTTTAAACAGACGGTCGCGCTCCGCTGAAACCTGGGTGGTGTTGGCCTGCGCTTCTGTGAGCTGCGCGCGCAGAGTCTTTATATTATGCGTCGCCGTCATCAGGTCAGCCTGAAGCCTGTCAACTCGCGCCTGGTAACGAACCGGGTCGAGCTTAAAAAGCACCTCGCCCTTTTGAATAAGCTGATTATTCTTGTCAGTGACTTCAGTAACAATTCCCGTCACCTGTGGCGTGATGGGGATCGCTATCACTGCCTTTTGCGCGGTAAAAGTGTAAGGGTGGTTGTAGTTCATCAACAAAATCAAACCACTCACCAGAAACACGCCACCCAGCGCCGCCGTCGCCAGCGTCCACTGATTCACCGGAATACGAAAGATTTTAAAGACCGCCCACGCCAGCGCCACGTAAGTTAAAACAATCAATAGATCCATAATTAGATCTCCGGGAACGTGGAATAGTCAGTCTTTTTCTCGGCGGCGAGTTGATGCTCCAGCCGGGAAATTCGGTCAGAAAGTGCGGCGATTTCCGGGTCAGTCGCTTTCTCCTGCGACGCAACATGTGACTGCATACCCCAGCCACGCTCCGGTTGATAGAGCGTCGCCCAGATCCACAGAAACGGCCAGATAACATGCAGAGTAAACAGGCTCACCCAGCCCGCCGTATGAATAGCGTCGGCATGGGGATGGTTGCGCTTTTTGGCAATCAGATAAGGGATGTCATGTATCGCGATGATTCCATAAAAAATCACCAGAAAGACGAAGATCAGCACTCCCAACGCGAAATAGTTTAGAAACATATCTGCCTCGGATTCACGTTTATCAGTGTTGTTTTTGGGCTGGCAGCCAGAAGGGAGTCAGGCTGATATTTTGACAATAATCCGGGTTCGCGATTCTCGCCATAACACCAAAGAATAATTTTTAGAGGTGATGAGTTGCTTAGTTACATAACGATTGTATGACGAAGGCATAACATGCTGTAGATCACATCAGGTGAACGCCGTAAGAAAATATCTTGTGATTCAGATCACAAAGATTCAACAAACCATCAAAACAAAAATGTGACACTACTCACATTTAAATGCCATTTTTAGCGAAAATCGCCGCCTTGTTGCTTTTTTACACAAGCGTTTTGTGATGAACGTCACGTCAATTACCTCTCTACCCCCTATATTTATGTGATTGATATCACACAAAAGGCCGTCGACTGGACAGTTAACCGATTCAGTGCCAGATTTCGCAGTATCTACAAGGTCCGGCTACCTCTGCCGCCACATTAACAAAAAACCTCGGGCTTCCAGCCTGCGCGACAGCAAACATAAGAAGGGGTGTTTTTATGTCATCCGATATTAAGATCAAAGTGCAAAGCTTTGGTCGTTTCCTCAGCAACATGGTGATGCCAAATATCGGCGCGTTTATCGCGTGGGGTATCATCACCGCGTTATTTATTCCAACAGGGTGGTTACCGAACGAGACGCTGGCGAAGCTGGTCGGGCCGATGATCACTTATCTCCTGCCGCTGCTGATCGGTTATACCGGTGGTAAGCTGGTAGGCGACGAACGTGGCGGCGTAGTCGGTGCCATCACCACCATGGGCGTTATCGTCGGCGCAGACATGCCGATGTTCCTCGGTTCTATGATTGCAGGTCCGCTGGGCGGCTGGTGCATTAAGCACTTCGACCGCTGGGTAGACGGTAAGATCAAATCCGGTTTTGAGATGCTGGTGAATAACTTCTCCGCAGGCATCATCGGGATGATCCTCGCTATTCTGGCATTCCTCGGCATTGGCCCGATTGTTGAAGCCCTGTCCAAAATGCTGGCTGCGGGCGTTAACTTCATGGTTGTCCATGACATGCTGCCGCTGGCGTCTATCTTTGTTGAACCGGCGAAAATCCTGTTCCTCAACAACGCCATTAACCACGGTATCTTCTCGCCGCTGGGTATTCAGCAGTCCCATGAACTGGGTAAATCAATCTTCTTCCTGATTGAAGCTAACCCAGGTCCAGGTATGGGCGTGCTGCTGGCGTACATGTTCTTTGGTCGTGGTAGCGCTAAACAGTCTGCGGGCGGTGCGGCAATCATCCACTTCCTGGGGGGTATCCACGAAATCTACTTCCCGTATGTGCTGATGAATCCGCGTCTGATCCTCGCAGTCATCCTCGGCGGTATGACTGGCGTGTTCACGCTGACTATCCTGGGCGGTGGTCTGGTTTCTCCGGCATCTCCGGGTTCTATCCTTGCTGTACTGGCGATGACACCAAAAGGTGCTTACTTCGCTAACATCGCGGGTGTGTGTGCGGCGATGGCTGTCTCCTTCGTTGTCTCTGCTATTTTGCTGAAAACCAGCAAAGTGAAAGAAGAAGATGATATTGAAGCAGCAACTCGTCGTATGCAGGACATGAAAGCTGAGTCTAAAGGCGCATCTCCGCTGTCTGCTGGCGATGTGACTAACGACCTGAGCCACGTACGTAAAATCATCGTTGCCTGTGACGCCGGTATGGGTTCCAGTGCGATGGGCGCAGGCGTTCTGCGTAAGAAAATTCAGGATGCAGGTCTGTCGCAGATTTCTGTTACTAACAGCGCGATCAACAACCTGCCGCCAGATGTGGACCTCGTCATCACTCACCGTGACCTGACCGAACGCGCTATGCGCCAGGTTCCGCAGGCACAGCATATTTCGCTGACCAACTTCCTCGACAGCGGCCTGTACACCAGCCTGACCGAACGTCTGGTTGCTGCCCAACGCCACACGGCAAACGAAGAGAAAGTAAAAGACAGCCTGAAAGACAGCTTTGACGATTCCAGTGCTAACCTGTTCAAGCTAGGCGCGGAGAACATCTTCCTCGGTCGCAAAGCGGCAACCAAAGAAGAAGCGATTCGTTTTGCTGGCGAGCAGCTGGTGAAAGGCGGTTACGTTGAGCCGGAATACGTTCAGGCGATGCTGGATCGTGAAAAACTGACCCCGACTTATCTGGGTGAGTCTATCGCGGTGCCACACGGTACGGTTGAAGCGAAAGATCGCGTACTGAAAACGGGCGTCGTGTTCTGCCAGTACCCGGAAGGCGTGCGCTTCGGTGAAGAAGAAGATGACATTGCCCGTCTGGTGATTGGTATTGCTGCCCGTAACAACGAGCACATTCAGGTTATCACCAGCCTGACCAATGCACTGGATGATGAGTCCGTCATCGAGCGTCTGGCACACACCACCAGCGTGGATGAAGTGCTGGAACTGCTGGCAGGTCGTAAGTAATCCAATCCCACCCTCTCCACATGGAGAAGGTGGGGTTAATTGCCTGATGCGCTACGCTTATCAGGCCTACAGGATGCATCACAATTTGTTGAATTTGCACGTTCTTGTAGGCCGGATAAGGCGCTTACGCCGCATCCGGCGCTGCCCCTCTCCTCACGGAGAGGGTTTGGGTGAGGGAAAAGCCTCACCCCAGCCCTCTCGGGTAAAAACATTGATGAAGGTTAATACTATGAAAGCATTACATTTTGGCGCAGGTAATATCGGTCGTGGCTTTATCGGTAAACTGCTGGCAGACGCGGGTATCCAACTGACGTTTGCCGATGTCAATCAGGTGGTACTTGATGCCCTGAATGCCCGTCATAGCTATCAGGTACATGTGGTTGGTGAAACCGAGCAGGTAGATACCGTTTCCGGCGTCAATGCTGTCAGCAGCATTGGTGATGATGTCGTTGATCTGATTGCTCAGGTTGATTTAGTCACTACCGCCGTTGGCCCGGTTGTGCTGGAACGTATTGCTCCGGCAATCGCCAAAGGGCTGGTGAAACGTAAAGAACAAGGTAATGAATCCCCGCTGAACATCATCGCCTGTGAAAACATGGTACGCGGTACCACGCAGCTGAAAGGCCATGTGATGAACGCCCTGCCGGAAGACGCCAAAGCGTGGGTAGAAGAACACGTTGGCTTTGTCGATTCCGCCGTTGACCGCATCGTACCGCCTTCGGCTTCGGCAACTAACGATCCGCTGGAAGTGACGGTAGAAACCTTCAGCGAATGGATTGTCGATAAAACGCAGTTCAAAGGCGCACTGCCGAACATCCCAGGCATGGAGTTAACCGACAACCTGATGGCATTTGTCGAACGTAAACTCTTCACCCTGAACACGGGTCATGCTATAACCGCGTACCTCGGAAAACTGGCCGGTCATCAGACCATTCGTGACGCGATTCTCGACGAGAAAATCCGCGCGGTGGTAAAAGGTGCGATGGAAGAAAGTGGTGCAGTATTGATCAAGCGCTACGGCTTTGACGCTGACAAGCATGCGGCGTACATCCAGAAAATTCTCGGCCGTTTTGAGAACCCGTATCTGAAAGATGATGTAGAGCGCGTAGGCCGTCAGCCACTGCGTAAACTGAGTGCTGGCGACCGTCTGATCAAGCCACTGCTCGGTACGCTGGAATATGGTCTGCCACATAAAAACCTGATTGAAGGTATTGCCGCTGCAATGCACTTCCGCAGTGAAGATGATCCGCAGGCTCAGGAACTGGCAGCACTGATCGCTGACAAAGGTCCGCAGGCGGCGCTGGCACAGATTTCCGGTCTTGATGCCAACAGCGAGGTTGTATCCGAGGCGGTAACCGCTTATAAAGCAATGCAATAATGGTGGACCAGGCGCAGGACACCCTGCGCCCGAATAACAGATTGTCAGATATGCAGGCAACAATGGAACAAACCCAGGCCTTTGAAAACCGTGTGCTTGAGCGTCTGAATGCTGGCAAAACCGTGCGAAGCTTTCTGATCACCGCCGTCGAGCTCCTGACCGAGGCGGTAAATCTTCTGGTGCTTCAGGTATTCCGCAAAGACGATTACGCGGTGAAGTATGCTGTAGAACCGTTACTCGACGGCGATGGTCCGCTGGGCGATCTTTCTGTGCGTTTAAAACTCATTTACGGGTTGGGCGTCATTAACCGCCAGGAATACGAAGATGCGGAACTGCTGATGGCATTGCGTGAAGAGCTAAATCACGACGGCAACGAGTACGCCTTTACCGACGACGAAATCCTTGGACCCTTTGGTGAACTGCACTGCGTGGCGGCGTTACCACCGCCGCCACAGTTTGAACCAGCAGACTCCAGTTTGTATGCAATGCAAATTCAGCGCTATCAACAGGCTGTGCGATCAACAATGGTCCTTTCACTGACTGAGCTGATTTCCAAAATCAGCTTAAAAAAAGCCTTTCAAAAGTAAGCAACGTCTGCTTACTGCCCCTCTACCTGCTTCGGCCGATAAAGCCGACGATAATACTCCAGACGTTGTAGATATAACGGCACGCTTTCATCGGGTATTCCGGACGGAATCGCGTTACGGGGAGGAAGTTTTTTCAGATACTCCCGGAACGCCTGGCTTGATGCCATGAAATCTACGGCTTTATCGATAAGAAGCGGAACGTTTTCACCTAATTTGCCCATGATGATATCTCCGTATTACCCCGCGCCGGGAATGCGCGGCCGCCAATTTTAGTTTAGGTTCCCGGTAAAGATGACATTAAGGAAAACGTGCTGAATCCTCAATAATCATCCGCTGCTGTTTATTATCTTTTTTCTATAGATTTCTTAATTAATCAACGAATTGCGTAGTTTTTGAGCATGTTAATGATTACGTTACAGAACTATTACAATGTCATTAGTTGTGAACAAAGCACCTGGTCGCGCATACTAGGGGCTATAAATTTATCTTTATCAGAAGCCATCACATGAAAGAAGTCGAAAAAAACGAAATCAAACGTCTCAGCGATCGCCTGGACGCCATCCGCCACCAGCAGGCCGATCTTTCGCTGGTTGAAGCCGCAGACAAATATGCCGAGCTGGAAAAAGAGAAAGCCACGCTGGAAGCAGAAATTGCTCGCCTGCGTGAAGTTCATAGCCAAAAACTGAGTAAAGAAGCACAGAAGCTGATGAAGATGCCATTCCAGCGCGCAATTACCAAAAAAGAGCAGGCTGATATGGGCAAGCTGAAGAAAAGTGTTCGCGGACTGGTCGTTGTGCACCCAATGACCGCACTGGGCCGCGAAATGGGCCTGCAGGAGATGACTGGGTTTTCAAAGACCGCGTTTTAAGAACACAGTATCTACAGGGTGATTCTGCACATTCCTATAGGCCGAGTAAGGTGTTCACGCCGCATCCGGCAAGATAAGGCGCTCTGGATCAACAACCTAAGGGCAATTCTCTGATGAGGATTGCCCTTTTCTTTACCAGACATCTCCCCCCACAAGAATTGGCCCTACCAATTCTTCGCTTATCTGACCTCTGGTTCACAATTTCCCAATTAAAACTCACATCAATGTTGCCAATACATAACATTTAGTTAACCATTCATTGTCATTATCCCTACACAACACAATTGGCAGTGCCACTTTTACACAACGTGTGACAAGGAGATGAGCAACAGACTCATTACACGATGTGCGTGGACTCCAGGAGACCTGCAATGAATCTCTGGCAACAAAACTACGATCCCGCCGGGAATATCTGGCTTTCCAGTCTGATAGCATCGCTTCCCATCCTGTTTTTCTTCTTTGCGCTGATTAAGCTCAAACTGAAAGGATACGTCGCCGCCTCGTGGACGGTGGCAATCGCCCTTGCCGTGGCTTTGCTGTTCTATAAAATGCCGGTCGCTAACGCGCTGGCCTCGGTGGTTTATGGTTTCTTCTACGGGTTGTGGCCCATCGCGTGGATCATTATTGCAGCGGTGTTCGTCTATAAGATCTCGGTGAAAACCGGGCAGTTTGACATCATTCGCTCGTCTATTCTTTCGATAACCCCTGACCAGCGTCTGCAAATGCTGATCGTCGGTTTCTGTTTCGGCGCGTTCCTTGAAGGAGCCGCAGGCTTTGGCGCACCGGTAGCAATTACCGCCGCATTGCTGGTCGGCCTGGGTTTTAAACCGCTGTACGCCGCCGGGCTGTGCCTGATTGTTAACACCGCGCCAGTGGCATTTGGTGCGATGGGCATTCCAATCCTGGTTGCCGGACAGGTAACAGGTATCGACAGCTTTGAGATTGGTCAGATGGTGGGGCGGCAGCTACCGTTTATGACCATTATCGTGCTGTTCTGGATCATGGCGATTATGGACGGCTGGCGCGGTATCAAAGAGACGTGGCCTGCGGTCGTGGTTGCGGGCGGCTCGTTTGCCATCGCTCAGTACCTTAGCTCTAACTTCATTGGGCCGGAGCTGCCGGACATTATCTCTTCGCTGGTATCACTGCTCTGCCTGACGCTGTTCCTCAAACGCTGGCAGCCAGTGCGTGTATTCCGTTTTGGTGATTTGGGGGCGTCACAGGTTGATATGACGCTGGCCCACACCGGTTACACTGCGGGTCAGGTGTTACGTGCCTGGACACCGTTCCTGTTCCTGACAGCTACCGTAACACTGTGGAGTATCCCGCCGTTTAAAGCCCTGTTCGCATCGGGTGGCGCGCTGTATGAGTGGGTGATCAATATTCCGGTGCCGTACCTCGATAAACTGGTTGCCCGTATGCCGCCAGTGGTCAGCGAGGCTACAGCCTATGCCGCCGTGTTTAAGTTTGACTGGTTCTCTGCCACCGGCACCGCCATTCTGTTTGCTGCACTGCTCTCGATTGTCTGGCTGAAGATGAAACCGTCTGACGCTATCAGCACCTTCGGCAGCACGCTGAAAGAACTGGCTCTGCCCATCTACTCCATCGGTATGGTGCTGGCATTCGCCTTTATTTCGAACTATTCCGGACTGTCATCAACACTGGCGCTGGCACTGGCGCACACCGGTCATGCATTCACCTTCTTCTCGCCGTTCCTCGGCTGGCTGGGGGTATTCCTGACCGGGTCGGATACCTCATCTAACGCCCTGTTCGCCGCGCTGCAAGCCACCGCAGCACAACAAATTGGCGTCTCTGATCTGTTGCTGGTTGCCGCCAATACCACCGGTGGCGTCACCGGTAAGATGATCTCCCCGCAATCTATCGCTATCGCCTGTGCGGCGGTAGGCCTGGTGGGCAAAGAGTCTGATTTGTTCCGCTTTACTGTCAAACACAGCCTGATCTTCACCTGTATAGTGGGCGTGATCACCACGCTTCAGGCTTATGTCTTAACGTGGATGATTCCTTAATGATTGTTTTACCCAGACGCCTGTCAGACGAGGTTGCCGATCGTGTGCGGGCGCTGATTGATGAAAAAAACCTGGAAGCGGGCATGAAGTTGCCCGCTGAGCGCCAACTGGCGATGCAACTCGGCGTATCACGTAATTCACTGCGCGAGGCGCTGGCAAAACTGGTGAGTGAAGGCGTGCTGCTCAGTCGACGCGGCGGCGGGACGTTTATTCGCTGGCGTCATGACACATGGTCGGAGCAAAACATCGTCCAGCCGCTAAAAACACTGATGGCCGATGATCCGGATTACAGTTTCGATATTCTGGAAGCCCGCTACGCCATTGAAGCCAGCACCGCATGGCATGCGGCAATGCGCGCCACACCTGGCGACAAAGAAAAGATTCAGCTTTGCTTTGAAGCAACGCTAAGTGAAGACCCGGATATCGCCTCACAAGCGGACGTTCGTTTTCATCTGGCGATTGCCGAAGCCTCACATAACATCGTGCTGCTGCAAACCATGCGCGGTTTCTTCGATGTCCTGCAATCCTCAGTGAAGCATAGCCGTCAGCGGATGTATCTGGTGCCACCGGTTTTTTCACAACTGACCGAACAACATCAGGCTGTCATTGACGCCATTTTTGCCGGTGATGCTGACGGGGCGCGTAAAGCAATGATGGCGCACCTTAGTTTTGTTCACACCACCATGAAACGATTCGATGAAGATCAGGCTCGCCACGCACGGATTACCCGCCTGCCCGGTGAGCATAATGAGCATTCGAGGGAGAAAAACGCATGATTATTTCCGCAGCCAGCGATTATCGCGCCGCAGCGCAACGCATTCTGCCGCCGTTCCTGTTCCACTATATGGATGGTGGTGCATATTCTGAATACACGCTGCGCCGCAACGTGGAAGATTTGTCAGAAGTGGCGCTGCGCCAGCGTATTCTGAAAAACATGTCCGACTTAAGCCTGGAAACGACGCTGTTTAATGAGAAATTGTCGATGCCGGTGGCACTGGCTCCGGTGGGTTTGTGTGGCATGTATGCGCGTCGTGGCGAAGTTCAGGCAGCCAAAGCGGCGGACGCGCATGGTATTCCGTTTACTCTCTCGACGGTTTCCGTTTGCCCGATTGAAGAAGTCGCGCCAGCCATCAAGCGCCCAATGTGGTTCCAGCTTTATGTACTGCGCGATCGCGGCTTTATGCGTAACGCGCTGGAGCGAGCAAAAGCAGCGGGTTGTTCGACGCTGGTTTTCACCGTGGATATGCCGACACCGGGCGCACGCTACCGTGATGCGCATTCAGGTATGAGCGGCCCGAACGCGGCAATGCGCCGCTACTTGCAAGCGGTGACACATCCGCAATGGGCGTGGGATGTGGGCCTGAACGGTCGTCCACATGATTTAGGTAATATCTCAGCTTATCTCGGCAAACCGACCGGACTGGAAGATTACATCGGCTGGCTGGGGAATAACTTCGATCCGTCCATCTCATGGAAAGACCTTGAATGGATCCGCGATTTCTGGGATGGCCCGATGGTGATCAAAGGGATCCTCGATCCGGAAGATGCGCGCGATGCAGTACGTTTTGGTGCTGATGGAATTGTGGTTTCTAACCACGGTGGCCGCCAGCTGGACGGTGTACTCTCTTCCGCCCGTGCACTGCCTGCTATTGCAGATGCGGTGAAAGGTGATATAGCCATTCTGGCGGATAGCGGAATTCGTAACGGGCTTGATGTCGTGCGTATGATTGCGCTCGGTGCCGACACCGTACTGCTGGGTCGTGCTTTCTTGTATGCGCTGGCAACAGCGGGCCAGGCGGGTGTAGCTAACCTGCTAAATCTGATCGAAAAAGAGATGAAAGTGGCGATGACGCTGACTGGCGCGAAATCGATCAGCGAAATTACGCAAGATTCGCTGGTGCAGGGGCTGGGTAAAGAGTTGCCTGCGGCACTGGCTCCCATGGCGAAAGGGAATGCGGCATAGTCGTTTGCGCCCCCTCACCCTAACCCTCTCCCTCAGGGAGAGGGGACCGTTCGGCGCTGTATGTACTCCCTCACTCTGAAACGACACCGCACTCTTTTTTTCTCCCTCGCCCCTCCGGGGAGAGGGCCGGGGTGAGGGGAAAAGGCCGCACTGCTCACCAATTTTCTGCTATCCTGCCCCCGCACTAAGGGGGCAGTATGCTAAACATCGTACTTTACGAACCAGAAATTCCGCCAAATACTGGCAACATCATCCGTCTTTGCGCTAATACCGGCTTTCGTCTGCATATCATCGAACCGATGGGATTTGCCTGGGACGATAAGCGCCTGCGCCGCGCGGGGCTGGACTATCACGAGTTTACTGCCGTTACGCGTCATCATGACTATCGCGCGTTCCTCGAAGCAGAAAATCCCCAGCGCCTGTTCGCCCTCACCACGAAAGGTACACCTGCTCACAGCGCCGTAAGCTATCAGGATGGCGATTATCTGATGTTCGGCCCGGAAACACGCGGCCTGCCAGCGAGCATTCTTGATGCCCTGCCCGCTGAACAAAAAATTCGCATTCCGATGGTGCCGGACAGCCGCAGCATGAATCTGTCCAATGCGGTGTCGGTAGTGGTGTATGAAGCCTGGCGGCAGTTGGGGTATCCGGGAGCGGTATTGAGAGATTAGTTACTGTAGGCCGGATAGATGATTACATCGCATCCGGCACGATCACAGGACATTAGATCCCATCCCCATACTCAAATGTATGGTTAATACCGTTGAAATGCTGGTCCATATCCATTGATGGCTTATCGCTGTCTGGTTTACCGACAATACGAGCCGGAACGCCAGCGGCGGTGGTATGCGGCGGCACCGGTTGCAGCACCACGGAACCTGCGCCAATCTTCGCGCCGCGCCCAACTTCAATATTGCCGAGGATTTTCGCGCCCGCGCCAATCATCACACCTTCACGAATTTTCGGGTGACGGTCACCACCAGATTTACCCGTACCGCCAAGCGTCACAGATTGCAGAATCGATACGTCGTTTTCAATCACCGCCGTTTCACCAACGACGATGCCTGTCGCGTGGTCAAGCATGATACCGCGACCAATTTTTGCTGCCGGGTGAATATCGACCTGGAACGTCACAGAAACCTGGTTTTGCAGAAAGATTGCCAGTGCGCGACGCCCCTGATTCCACAACCAGTGACCGATGCGATAGGCCTGCAAGGCATGAAAACCCTTCAGGTATAACAACGGGGTTGAGTATTTATCGACTGCCGGGTCGCGGGTACGCACCGCCTGAATATCACAGGCCGCAGAGGCGATCATTTCCGGGTCAGCGGCGTAGGCTTCTTCCACCACTTCACGGATAGCAATAGCAGGCATAATTGGCGATGACAGCTTGTTCGCCAGCATGTAGCTCAGTGCACTGCCAAGGTTTTCGTGCTTGAGTAGCGTCGCGTGGTAAAAACTGGCCAGCATTGGCTCACAGTCCGCCAGCGTTCTGGCTTCGGCTTTAATATTGTTCCAGACAATTTCCAGTTCTTCACACGACATTGCTTACTCCACACGATGAGATAATGACCGGCCCGTTCTGCGCGGGCCGGGTCATAGCGGTAACAAAGGTTCCCTGGGGTTAGTGGCTGCTGCGCTCGTCCTTGCGTGCACGACCTAGTAAAGTCAATGCTGCCTCGCGCGCGTTTTTTCCGCAATATAATACTTGATAAATTTCCTCGGTTATTGGCATTTCAACGCCGAAGCGATGCGCCAGTTCGCGGACTTCTTTCGTATTGCGGTAGCCTTCCACCACCTGACCAATCTTCTCCTGCGCGCTTTGTACATCCATGCCCTGACCGAGCATCATGCCAAAACGGCGGTTACGCGACTGGTTGTCGGTACAGGTAAGCACCAGATCGCCAAGCCCCGCCATGCCCATAAAGGTGGCAGGGTCGGCACCCAGCGCCGCACCAAGACGCGACATTTCAGCCAGCCCACGGGTGATCAGCGCCGTACGCGCATTCGCACCAAAACCGATACCGTCGGACATCCCCGCACCAATGGCAATAACGTTTTTCACCGCGCCGCCAAGCTGCACGCCAATGAAATCCGGATTGCTGTAAACGCGGAAACTTTTGCCGCAGTGCAGCAGCTGCTGGAGATCATCGGCAAAGGTCTGATCGGTCGAGGCCAGCGAAATAGCTGTCGGTAAACCTGCCGCCAGTTCTTTCGCAAACGTTGGGCCAGAGATAACCGCCAGCGGAATTTGATCGCCTAAGGCCTCACGCGCCACGTCCTGTAACAGACGTCCGGTTTCCGCTTCCAGCCCTTTGGTCGCCCACACCAGACGCGCATCAGGACGCATCAGTGGTTTAATCTGGCGCAGCACTTCACCAAAGACATGGCTGGGTACGACGACGAGAATATTACGGCTGGCTGCCAGCGCAGTGGCGAGATCGCTTTCAAGATGGAGCGTATCGGGAAAAGGCACATCGGGGAGAAACGCGGCGTTACAGCGGTCGCGTTCAAGCGTTGCGATATGTTCAGGGTCATGGCCCCAGAGGACAACCTCGTGGCCATTTCTTGCCAGGGTGATGGCAAGAGCGGTGCCGTACGAGCCGGCACCGATCACAGTCATTGAAGCATTACGTTGGTTCATCAGGCATCCTGATGTTCTTCAGTACCTTCGCCAGCCTGCTGCTGCAAATAGTTCATGAACAGCGCATCGAAGTTAACCGGCGCAAGGTTCAGTTGCGGGAATGTACCGCGGGATACCATGCTGGTGATGCACTCACGAGCATACGGGAACAGAATGTTCGGGCAGTATGCTCCCAGGCAATGCGCCATCTGGGTGCCTTCGATACCCGCGATGGAGAAAATACCGCCCTGCTGAACTTCACACAGGAACGCGGTTTCTTCGCCCAAAGAGGCCGTTACGGTAACACGCAGTACCACTTCGTATACGTCATCTGCCAGTTGGGAAGATGCCGTATCCAGATCAAGTTTAACTTCTGGTTGCCAATCTTTCTGGAAAACGTGCGGCGCGTTCGGCGCTTCGAAAGAGATATCCTTGGTATAAATACGTTGGATCTGGAAAGTCATTTCAGTGTTGTTTTGTTCTGACATGTGTAGAAAACCCTTAAGTGTTGTCCTTAAATACTGCGCAATGTAATGCCAACGTTCACACGTTATTTCAGCAGGGGATCCAGTCCACCACGTGCATCCAATGCATACAAGTCATCACAGCCGCCAATGTGCTGTGCGTCAATAAAAATCTGGGGAACCGTGGTGCGACCGCTGCGTTTGATCATCTCTTCACGCTTGGCGGCGTTGCCATCGATCGGCAGCTCCTGGAAACTCACGCCCTTGCTGCTCAGCAGTGCTTTTGCACGATGGCAATACGGGCAGGTTTCTTTGGTATAGATTTCAACATTGGCCATAAATTAGCTCCTGTTTTTTTACCCTGAAATTTCATGTTGCAGGGCGGCAGCAAAATGGAGTGTCCCCAGAAGCTTATAACAATAAGTCGCTGGGGGCCTAATTGCAGCTAACGGCCTGCATCATGAAAGACGACAGGTAAATTATTTGCCGCGCACCAAAGGCAAGTTTTCGCCAGCCCAGCCAGCGACGCCTTCTTTCAGCACGAATACTTGCGCAAAACCAGCTTTCGTCAGTGCGTTTGCAGGCTCCTGGCACTGCATGCCAGAACCGTCTACCACGATAACCGGTTTGTCTTTGTGCTTCTCAAGCTCACCAACATTGTTGGCTTTGATTTCGCTCGGCAACAGATTAATAGAACCTGCGATATGGCCTTTACGGAAGTCATCACGCTGACGTAAATCCACAACCACAGCGTCTTCTTTGTTGATCAGACGCGTAGCTTCACCACGAGTAATCACCTTCACTTTCGAGGTCAGGCTCTTAAACGTAGTCACAAGAACCGCCACCAGTAACGCGATCCAGGCGATACTCAGTATGGGATGACGGCCAACAAATTGCATAATTTCTTGCATGGGGGGTAACAACTCCCGACGTAGTGATTAAAAAAACCAGGAAAGGAGTATACCTGCGCGGTGCGGCAAATACAGCCAGCGCGTTAACTGGAATGCAATTTTGCGGGGCGCGACGAAAAAAAAGCGTAAATCTGGCATCGGCTTGCCGCGAGCGGTCGTATATTTTGATCTTCAGAGGCTATTTTATCGATTCAGCTGTAGTAAAATTACGCAAATTTTGACTCTTGAGTATGAGGTTGTCGCAATGTTGGTTTCTAAAAAACCTATGGTACTGGTGATTCTGGATGGCTATGGCTATCGCGAAGAACAGCAGGATAACGCCATTTTTAGTGCTAAAACCCCGGTAATGGATGCACTGTGGGCCAATCGTCCGCATACCCTAATCGACGCTTCCGGTCTGGAAGTCGGTCTGCCTGACCGTCAGATGGGTAACTCCGAAGTAGGCCACGTTAACCTGGGTGCCGGCCGCATCGTGTATCAGGACCTGACTCGTCTGGACGTTGAAATCAAAGATCGCGCTTTCTTTGCTAATCCGGTGCTGACTGGCGCGGTAGATAAAGCGAAAAACGCAGGCAAAGCGGTACACATTATGGGTCTGCTCTCCGCAGGCGGCGTACACAGCCACGAAGATCACATCATGGCGATGGTAGAACTGGCAGCTGAACGCGGCGCAGAAAAAATCTACCTGCACGCATTCCTTGACGGTCGCGACACTCCGCCGCGCAGTGCTGAATCCTCGCTGAAAAAATTCGAAGAAAAATTTGCCGCGCTGGGCAAAGGCCGCGTAGCGTCCATCATTGGTCGTTACTACGCGATGGACCGCGATAACCGTTGGGATCGCGTAGAAAAAGCTTATGACCTGCTGACTCTGGCGCAGGGCGAGTTCCAGGCCGATACCGCCGTTGCTGGTTTGCAGGCTGCTTATGCTCGCGACGAAAATGATGAATTCGTGAAAGCGACCGTTATCCGTGCTGAAGGTCAGCCAGACGCGGCAATGGAAGACGGCGATGCACTGATTTTCATGAACTTCCGTGCTGACCGCGCGCGTGAAATCACTCGTGCTTTCGTGAACGCTGATTTCGATGGCTTCGCGCGTAAGAAAGTGGTTAACGTCGATTTCGTGATGCTGACCGAATACGCCGCTGACATCAAAACTGCGGTTGCTTACCCACCCGCTTCCCTGGTTAACACCTTCGGCGAGTGGATGGCGAAAAACGACAAAACTCAGTTGCGTATTTCCGAAACCGAAAAATATGCCCACGTTACTTTCTTCTTCAACGGTGGCGTAGAAGAGTCGTTCAAAGGCGAAGATCGCATTCTGATCAACTCACCGAAAGTGGCTACCTACGATCTGCAACCGGAAATGAGCTCCGCAGAGCTGACCGAAAAACTGGTTGCGGCCATCAAGAGCGGCAAATACGACACCATCATCTGTAACTATCCGAACGGCGACATGGTAGGTCACACCGGGGTGATGGAAGCGGCGGTTAAAGCGGTTGAAGCGCTGGATCACTGCGTGGAAGAAGTCGCGAAAGCGGTTGAGTCCGTGGGTGGACAACTGCTGATCACCGCTGACCACGGTAACGCTGAGCAGATGCGCGATCCGGCAACGGGTCAGGCACACACGGCACACACCAACCTGCCAGTTCCGCTGATTTACGTTGGTGATAAGAACGTGAAAGCGGTTGAAGGCGGCAAACTTTCTGACATCGCGCCGACCATGTTGTCGCTGATGGGTATGGAAATCCCGCAAGAGATGACTGGTAAGCCGCTGTTCATCGTGGAATAATCCCTCCCCATGAGGGGAAAGGCGATTAATACCATGACACGGGCCGTGAAACCGCGCAGGTTTGCAATCAGGCCCATCATCTACGCCAGCGTTCTTAGCGCTGGCGTATTGTTGTGCGCCTTTTCCGCCCACGCGGATGAGCGTGACCAACTCAAATCTATTCAGGCTGACATCGCCGCAAAAGAGCGCGCGGTACGCCAAAAGCAACAACAACGCGCAAGCCTGCTCGCACAATTGAAAAAGCAGGAAGAAGCGATCTCTGAAGCCACCCGTAAGCTGCGCGAAACGCAAAACACGCTCAATCAACTCAATAAACAGATTGATGAGATGAACGCGTCGATTGCCAAACTGGAGCAGCAAAAAGCCGCCCAGGAGCGCAGCCTCGCCGCACAACTGGATGCCGCATTCCGTCAGGGCGAGCATACCGGTATTCAGCTGATTCTCAGCGGTGAAGAAAGCCAGCGTGGACAGCGTTTACAGGCTTATTTCGGCTATCTCAACCAGGCGCGACAAGAAACCATTGCCCAGTTGAAGCAAACGCGTGAAGAAGTCGCCATGCAGCGTGCTGAACTGGAAGAGAAACAGAGCGAGCAACAAACGCTGTTATATGAGCAGCGCGCCCAACAGGCGAAACTGACTCAGGCGCTGAACGAGCGTAAAAAGACGCTGGCAGGGCTGGAGTCTTCCATCCAGCAAGGTCAGCAACAGTTGAGCGAGCTGCGCGCCAACGAATCCCGTCTGCGTAACAGCATTGCCCGTGCGGAAGCCGCGGCGAAAGCGCGTGCAGAACGAGAAGCACGTGAGGCCCAGGCGGTTCGCGACCGCCAGAAAGAAGCGACGCGCAAAGGCACCACCTACAAACCGACCGAAAGCGAAAAATCGCTGATGTCCCGTACCGGTGGTCTGGGCGCGCCGCGTGGTCAGGCATTCTGGCCGGTTCGCGGGCCGACGCTGCATCGCTATGGCGAACAGCTACAGGGTGAATTACGCTGGAAAGGTATGGTTATCGGTGCTTCTGAAGGTACTGAAGTTAAAGCGATTGCCGACGGTCGGGTGATTCTGGCTGACTGGCTGCAAGGCTACGGTCTGGTGGTGGTGGTTGAGCATGGTAAAGGCGACATGAGTCTTTACGGCTATAATCAGAGCGCACTGGTGAGCGTTGGTTCGCAGGTTCGCGCGGGCCAGCCGATTGCACTGGTGGGCAGCAGTGGCGGTCAGGGTCGGCCTTCACTCTATTTCGAAATTCGCCGCCAGGGTCAGGCGGTCAATCCACAGCCGTGGTTGGGAAGATAAGTTTTGTTTCCATTTCGTCGTAACGTTCTTGCATTTGCCGCTCTGTTGGCGCTCTCCTCCCCCGTACTTGCTGGCAAACTTGCCATCGTCATTGATGATTTTGGGTATCGCCCGCACAACGAAAACCAGGTGCTGGCGATGCCTTCCGCTATCTCCGTCGCTGTATTACCCGATTCACCGCACGCCAGAGAGATGGCGACCAAAGCGCATAACAGCGGGCACGAAGTGTTGATTCATCTCCCGATGGCACCGTTGAGTAAACAGCCGCTGGAGAAAAATACGCTACGCCCGGAGATGAGCAGCGACGAAATTGAGCGCATTATTCGTAGTGCGGTCAATAACGTGCCCTATGCCGTGGGGATCAACAACCACATGGGCAGCAAGATGACCTCTAACCTGTTTGGTATGCAGAAAGTGATGCAGGCGCTGGAGCGTTACAATCTTTACTTCCTCGACAGCGTAACCATCGGTAATACCCAGGCGATGCGCGCCGCGCAAGGCACTGGCGTGAAGGTGATCAAACGGAAGGTATTCCTCGACGATTCGCAAAATGAAGCGGACATCCGTGTGCAATTTAATCGCGCAATTGACCTGGCGCGTCGCAACGGTTCGACCATTGCCATTGGGCATCCTCACCCTGCAACGGTACGCGTATTGCAACAGATGGTTTATAACCTGCCGCCAGACATTACGCTGGTGAAAGCCAGCAGCTTGCTGAATGAACCGCAGGTTGATACTTCTACACCGCCGAAAAACGCTGTGCCTGATGCACCGCGTAATCCGTTCCGTGGCGTGAAGCTGTGCAAACCGAAGAAACCGATAGAACCTGTTTATGCTAATCGCTTCTTTGAAGTATTAAGCGAAAGCATCAGCCAGAGCACGCTGATCGTTTACTTCCAGCATCAGTGGCAAGGCTGGGGCAAACAGCCCGAAGCGGCGAAGTTTAACGCTAGCGCAAATTAAAGGCGCTACGCGTAATGCGATGGTGCGACCGCGTTTTGTCGCGCCATTGCCATAAGCGGAAAGACCACAGTAACGCCTGGTAACCGACCTTCACGCTGCGCACATTGGTAATCAGGCGCTTATACATACCGGAAGTAAATATCTCGGCAATCATCCGTTGGCGGGTAAGAATATCCGGCTCTTTGCGCACCGCATGGCAAACACGCAATGCCTCGTAAGTTATTTGCTGATGAAATTCCGGATAAATCATAATTTTGTCGGCATAATTTCGATTTAATTTCTCCAGCAGGCGGGTAATCTTAATATAGTGACGTTGATAATTAAGGTTTTTATTCCCTTGTCTATGCAACCGACTCACTGACGTATTATGCAGATAATATTTATATAATGATTGCTCGGTATATCGCGCACGCAGCGCGTTAAACATGAATTCTGTTGTCCAGACAATATCCTGATGATGTAATCCGGCAATAAATTTAATGTTATTTTTAACAATAACATCACGGCGATAAACCCCCATCCAGACAACGTGAGTCCAACGGCGCGAAGAAAGCCCCATCCGCAGCCAGTCCGGGCCGGTTAATACGCCGGTTGAGCGAAGGCGATCGGTGGGGATGGATTGCCAGGTTTCTCCCGTTTCACGAAAACACCAGTCAGCGTTGCACTGCGCCACGTCGAGGTCGTCCTCTAACGCCATGGTCATCAGCGTTTCGTACATGGTGGGATAGACTTCATCGTCAGCATCGACAAAAGCGACATATTTGCCCGTTGCCACTTCAATCCCACGATTACGCGCCACCGATGCGCCAGCATTCGCCTGATGCAACAAACGAACGTGCGGATAGTTTTCTGCGTAATACTTTGCTATTTCAACAGAATTATCCGTTGAACCATCGTTAATAATAATGATTTCCAGAGCAGTCCAGGTTTGCGTAATTAAAGATTCCATACAAGTGCGGAAATCATCGCCCACATTATATAACGGAATAATAACACTAAGTTTATTGGTGCTGTTCATCATAAATTACCGACGACCTCTGAAGTTATCCTGACGTTTTACAGGCTTTGTATTAAGAAACTATTAAGCCTGTGAGATATTATTTTTACAGGTGAGAGAGTCACTTCAGGGTAGAGAGATAATGAGAGCAGCTATATAAGAGATCAGCACAATTACGAACTCTTTATTACACTGACAGGATTTTACATATTTAACAGATTATCCTCAGATAAAAGGGCTGGAATACCAGCCCTTGTTCGTGTTAATCCCAGCTCAGAATAACTTTCCCGGACTGGCCCGAACGCATAGCGTCAAAGCCCTTCTGGAAATCATCGATAGAGAAACGATGGGTAATGATCGGCGAAAGATCGAGGCCAGACTGAATCAGCGCCGCCATCTTGTACCAGGTTTCAAACATCTCACGACCGTAAATACCTTTAATGAACAAGCCTTTAAAGATCACTTTGGTCCAGTCGATAGACATATCAGACGGCGGAATACCCAGCATCGCAATACGGCCGCCGTGGTTCATGGTGTCAAGCATGGTACGAAACGCTGGCGGCGCACCGGACATTTCCAGACCGACATCAAAACCTTCGGTCATGCCTAACTCCGCCATCACGTCATTGAGATTTTCTTTGGCGACGTTAACCGCACGGGTGATACCCATTTTACGCGCCAGCTCAAGGCGGTATTCGTTAACATCAGTGATCACCACATTGCGTGCACCAACGTGTTTCGCCACCGCCGCTGCCATAATACCAATCGGGCCTGCACCAGAAACCAGCACATCTTCGCCCACCAGATCAAACGACAGCGCGGTATGCACGGCGTTACCGAAGGGATCAAAAATTGCGGCTAAGTCATCGGAAATATTGTCGGGGATTTTGAAGGCGTTGAATGCCGGGATCACCAGATATTCGGCAAAGCAGCCCGGGCGATTAACACCAACGCCTATCGTGTTGCGGCACAAATGGGTACGACCACCACGACAGTTGCGGCAATGACCACAGGTGATATGGCCTTCGCCAGAAACGCGATCGCCGATCTTGAAGCCTTTCACTTCCTGACCAATACCTACCACTTCACCGACATATTCATGGCCCACGACCATCGGCACCGGGATGGTTTTTTGCGACCACTCATCCCAGTTATAGATGTGAACGTCAGTCCCGCAGATGGCTGTTTTACGGATTTTAATCAGCAGATCGTTATGCCCGAGTTCCGGTACAGGAACGTCGGTCATCCAGATGCCCTCTTCCGCTTTCAGTTTGGATAACGCTTTCATCTCACATCCTCAGGCGATAACGCCCAGTTGTTTACCAATACGCGTAAATGCTTCTACTGCACGCGTAATTTGCTCAGGGGTATGCGCCGCAGACATCTGGGTACGAATACGCGCCTGACCTTTCGGAACGACCGGATAGAAGAAACCGGTAACGTAAATGCCCTCTTTTTGCAGCTCACGGGCAAATTTCTGCGCCACTACCGCATCACCAAGCATGACCGGAATAATGGCGTGATCGGCTCCCGCCAGGGTAAAGCCCGCCGCCGACATTTGCTCACGGAACTGACGCGCGTTCGCCCACAGACGGTCACGCAGTTCGCTGCCCGCTTCGACCATCTCCAGTACTTTGATGGACGCGGCAACAATGGCCGGTGCCAGCGAGTTGGAGAACAGGTACGGACGAGAACGCTGGCGCAGCCACTCAACCACTTCTTTGCGCGCCGCGGTATAACCACCAGAAGCCCCGCCCAGCGCTTTACCAAGCGTACCGGTGATAATATCGACCCGGCCCATCACATCGCAGTATTCATGGGAACCACGACCATTTTCACCGACAAAACCGACCGCGTGGGAGTCGTCTACCATCACCAGGGCATCATATTTATCTGCCAGATCGCAAACGCCCTTCAGGTTGGCAATCACGCCGTCCATTGAGAACACACCATCGGTGGCGATCAGCACATGACGCGCACCGGCTTCACGCGCTTCTTTCAGACGTGCTTCCAGCTCCTGCATATCGTTGTTGGCATAGCGATAGCGTTTAGCTTTGCACAGACGCACACCATCAATAATAGACGCGTGGTTCAGTGCGTCGGAGATAATGGCGTCTTCCGCACCCAGAAGCGTTTCAAACAGGCCACCGTTAGCATCAAAGCAGGAAGAGTAGAGAATCGCATCTTCCATCCCCAGGAAGGCCGCCAGTTTTTGTTCAAGCTCTTTATGGCTGTCCTGAGTGCCGCAAATAAAACGCACCGAAGCCATGCCGAAACCGTGAGAATCCATTCCCGCCTTTGCCGCCGCAATCAGATCAGGATGATTCGCCAGCCCGAGATAGTTGTTGGCACAAAAGTTAATGACGTGGCTTCCATCAGCCACAGTGATATCTGCTTGCTGCGCAGACGTAATAATGCGCTCTTCTTTAAACAACCCTTCCGCCCGTGCGGTTTCCAGATCGTTGGTTAACTGCTGATAAAATTCTCCACGCATTGCGATTCTCCAGACAGGGCAAATTCCAGCACATATTACCCAAACTTATAGGTCGCGACGAGATAACGCGTTAACACTTCTGCAAAATTCAGGATAAATAACGTGTAACTTGATGTCTCTCAACACCTACAGATAGTAGAAAAACTGTACAGTTTTGGCTGGGCATAATGATGATTGATTTTACTGCATTGATATAAAAAGAAAAAATGATGCCAAAGCATCATTTTTCCTATCTCAGTTGGTATCAAAACGCTACCCACTAATGGAGGGAAACCTATTTTCTTGAAAGGAAAATTCTCAGCGCCTGCATTTTTGCCCCTAAAGTGTTACTCCTGAAGCAGCGAAACAAATCGAACCATTTTCCTCTCCCCAGATAGTTTAGGTTGAAGAGATCGGGGCGTTTGTAATAGCACATGACAAAAATGCCCTGGTCATCGTCCACAATGTTATTATTTAGTGTTATTTTTTGACTTTCCAGAACTAATTTATAGAATTCTTTCCATTTATGCTGTGAACCAACAATTGCGCCCCCAATAATATATACATGATTGCCAATCATGAAATCAAAAACCTGTTGTTGAGATGTGACAGTAAGCCCTTTTTTTATAGTGAAAAGATGCATCTTACTTTCATCAAATGGGAAATCCCAAATTTTCAATCCTCGAGTTACATTTGGCTTACGGCAATAGCCAAAATCTATCCACGCAACAAGAGGCGTTTTCACTAAGCCCATGTTGATAGCTTTATTTACAAAATAGGCCTTAAGGTTACATACCAAAACATACTCTGGTGACCAATACTCTGGATTTTTTAATTGTCGAGGCTCAAGTCTATTTGTAAACGACTCATCTTTTTGAATTTTTTCGATACGACTTCTGATATATCTAAATTTCTTTTTTATATCGATAACGATAACCGTTGTTGGTTTTCCGTTGCTAATCGCTTCAACCCTTGGTTTCAAATCGGGAGAAGTGAAAATAATCATCTCATTTTCAAGTGCGGCCAGACGCTCAAAGTAACTAAAATAAACATCAACTGAACGAGCTAGTTTTTCACGGAACCCTTTATTAGCAGTCCAATCCCCTCTACCAATGTCAAAATATGCAGTGATAATTGTGGTGGATGATTTCATTACTAATAAGACCATTAATATAAAAAAGAATTATATCATAAATATTAATAGAATGTATACTGTATATTATCCATTCAAATGCTTCCGTTATTTATCATACATCGGAATATTGATACTAAAGCACTATTCACATGCAAAACCAACATCCGCCATGAAGGACTAGCTAAAACCCAAACTAGTTTGTTGCAATTAGCATCCTTGCACCTCTATGTAAAGGGCTGAAGGGATTCGGATGTGATGGTATGATTACAGACATTCGTGTCTGAGATTGTCTCTGACTCCATAATTCGAAGGTTACAGTTATGATCATCGTTACCGGCGGCGCGGGCTTTATCGGCAGCAACATCGTTAAAGCCCTGAATGATAAAGGCATCACCGATATTCTGGTGGTGGACAACCTGAAAGACGGCACCAAGTTTGTGAACCTGGTGGATCTGAATATCGCAGACTATATGGATAAGGAAGACTTCCTGATCCAGATTATGGCTGGCGAAGAGTTCGGCGATGTCGAAGCGATTTTCCACGAAGGCGCGTGCTCTTCCACCACCGAGTGGGACGGCAAGTATATGATGGATAACAACTATCAATACTCCAAGGAGCTGCTGCACTACTGCCTGGAGCGTGAAATCCCGTTCCTGTACGCTTCTTCCGCAGCCACCTACGGCGGACGCACCTCCGACTTTATTGAATCCCGCGAGTACGAAAAACCGTTGAACGTCTACGGTTACTCAAAATTCCTGTTTGATGAATATGTTCGTCAAATCCTGCCTGAAGCGAACTCGCAGATTGTTGGCTTCCGTTATTTCAACGTTTATGGACCGCGTGAAGGCCATAAAGGCAGCATGGCGAGCGTCGCTTTCCATCTCAACACTCAGCTTAACAAAGGTGAATCACCGAAGCTGTTTGAAGGTAGCGAGAACTTCAAACGTGACTTCGTCTATGTGGGCGACGTGGCAGATGTAAACCTGTGGTTCCTGGAAAATGGCGTTTCCGGTATCTTCAACCTCGGTACTGGTCGTGCGGAATCCTTCCAGGCCGTAGCAGATGCTACTCTGGCTTATCACAAGAAAGGCCAGATCGAATACATTCCGTTCCCGGATAAGCTGAAAGGCCGCTACCAGGCGTTCACTCAGGCAGATCTGACAAATCTGCGCGCGGCGGGTTACGACAAACCGTTCAAAACCGTTGCTGAAGGTGTAATGGAATACATGGCCTGGCTGAATCGCGACGCATAAGAGCTCTGCATGAAAATACTGGTGATCGGCCCGTCTTGGGTTGGCGACATGATGATGTCGCAAAGTCTCTATCGCACGCTCCAGGCGCGCTATCCCCAGGCGATAATCGATGTGATGGCACCGGCATGGTGCCGTCCATTATTATCGCGGATGCCGGAAGTTAACGAAGCTATCCCTATGCCTCTCGGTCACGGAGCGCTGGAAATCGGCGAACGCCGCAAACTGGGTCATAGCCTGCGTGAAAAGCGCTACGACCGCGCCTACGTCTTACCAAACTCCTTCAAATCTGCATTAGTGCCTTTCTTCGCGGGTATTCCTCATCGCACTGGCTGGCGCGGCGAGATGCGCTACGGTTTACTCAACGATGTACGCGTGCTCGATAAAGAAGCCTGGCCGCTAATGGTGGAACGCTATGTCGCGCTGGCCTATGACAAAGGCATTATGCGTACCGCACAAGATCTGCCGCAGCCATTGTTATGGCCGCAGTTGCAGGTGAGCGAAGGTGAAAAATCATATACCTGTAATCAATTTTCGCTTTCATCAGAACGTCCGATGATTGGCTTTTGCCCGGGTGCGGAGTTTGGTCCGGCAAAACGCTGGCCACACTACCACTATGCGGAGCTGGCAAAGCAGCTGATTGATGAAGGTTATCAGGTGGTTCTGTTTGGCTCTGCGAAAGATCATGAAGCGGGCAATGAGATTCTTGCCGCTTTGAATACCGAGCAGCAGGCATGGTGTCGGAACCTGGCGGGGGAAACACAGCTTGATCAAGCGGTTATCCTGATTGCAGCCTGTAAAGCCATTGTCACTAACGATTCTGGCCTAATGCACGTTGCGGCGGCGCTCAATCGTCCGCTGGTTGCCCTGTATGGTCCGAGTAGCCCGGACTTCACACCGCCGCTATCCCATAAAGCGCGCGTGATCCGTCTGATTACCGGCTATCACAAAGTGCGTAAAGGTGACGCTGCGGAGGGTTATCACCAGAGCTTGATCGACATTACTCCCCAGCGCGTACTGGAAGAACTCAACGCGCTATTGTTACAAGAGGAAGCCTGACGGATGCGGGTTTTGATCGTTAAAACATCGTCGATGGGCGATGTTCTCCATACGTTGCCCGCACTCACTGATGCCCAGCAGGCAATCCCAGGGATTAAGTTTGACTGGGTGGTGGAAGAAGGGTTCGCACAGATTCCTTCCTGGCACGCTGCCGTTGAGCGAGTTATTCCTGTGGCAATACGTCGCTGGCGTAAAGCCTGGTTCTCGGCCCCCATAAAAGCTGAACGCAAAGCGTTTCGTGAAGCGCTACAAGCAGAGAACTATGACGCAGTTATCGATGCTCAGGGGCTGGTAAAAAGCGCGGCGCTGGTGACGCGTCTGGCGCATGGCGTAAAGCATGGATTGGACTGGCAAACCGCTCGCGAACCGTTAGCCAGCCTGTTTTACAATCGTAAGCATCATATTGCAAAACAGCAGCACGCCGTAGAACGCACCCGCGAACTGTTTGCCAAAAGTCTGGGCTATAGCAAACCGCAAACCCAGGGCGATTATGCTATTGCACAGCATTTCCTGACGAACCTGCCTACAGATGCTGGCGAATATGCCGTATTTCTTCATGCGACGACCCGTGATGATAAACACTGGCCGGAAGAACACTGGCGAGAATTGATTGGTTTACTGGCTGATTCAGGAATACGGATTAAACTTCCGTGGGGCGCGCCGCATGAGGAAGAACGGGCGAAACGACTGGCGGAAGGATTTGCTTATGTTGAAGTATTGCCGAAGATGAGTCTGGAAGGCGTTGCCCGCGTGCTGGCCGGGGCTAAATTTGTAGTGTCAGTGGATACGGGGTTAAGCCATTTAACAGCGGCACTGGATAGACCCAATATCACGGTTTATGGACCTACCGATCCGGGATTAATTGGTGGGTATGGGAAGAATCAGATGGTTTGTAGGGCTCCGGGGAATGAGTTGTCTCAATTGACAGCAAATGCTGTTAAGCGGTTCATTGAAGAAAACGCTGCCATGATTTAAATTACAACTCTTTAATAGATAATTTTGAAATAAAATCAGCTTCCTTGCTGATTTTATTTCACATATTCATTACTTCTCTAATAAACATTGGTCCGATTGTGCTTTAAAATAAGCACAAAGCAATATTATGGTGATAAACACAGCAGTCGGAACCGGTTTAGAAAAGAGTATTACATCACTTAGTCCTACTACCAGTAGTGAAAAAAGCAAGATTAAAATATAAGGTTCTTTAGCAGTTCTTAAGGCATATATGAGTATTGCTGAAAATGCTAAAATTGTTAATACAACTCCAGGAATACCACGCGTTGATAACGTATCTATGAGATCGTTATGCAAATGAGAATCTACATAGGGTAAAGCGCCACTCAATCTAGGCTCTTTTTCTTCTAGTTCATGTATTTTTTCCGCACGTTTTTCCAGTGATTGTCCTATTGGAGAATATGTTTTTAAGCCAACTTCATACATTGCCAGACGGGCACCGACTGAAGTTCTGGTGTTATCATGCGAATAATTAACTAAATCGTTATTTAAGTCATTCATTCTCATAAGCAATGTATCTTTAAAAGAAAATACACCTGCTAATAATGCAATCGTAATAAAACAATATAACTTATAATTAATTCGCTTATTAATATAACTATCCATTACGATTAATATTAACGCAAAGAATGGAAACACTAATATGGCTGCACGCGTCTCAGTTACTATGACAGCACATAAGCTAAGCATGAAGTTAACTGTATATAATGTTGTTTTATGTCTAAAGTCGGATTTTAAAATGAGAATTGATGCCAGTAAAGAAGGAAAAAGGATGATGTAGCCTGCTGTTGTAGCGTGGGAAGCTGATAATGCAACACGGTCGACGTTTAAATAGAAATGTTGCCACATGGCATGCGCAAAAAAAAGTAACTGCGTTGCCAGGGATGCGAACAGAATTAGTTTCCCAAATTTTATTTTTGTTCTCATCTCATTTTTAGCAAAAAGAACTAAGAAAATAAAAGCGCTACACAAGGCAATTTTTCCAGTTTCCATTGGGCCACGATATGCATTGGTATAAACAGAGCCTGAAATTTTATAATGTGAATACCAGATGATATTTACGATACCCAAAAGACATAATGAGATAAAAATTAACAAAGTAGGATTATTAGTTATTGTTTTTTTTGGTGTCACAAGAAAATACAATGCAGATATAATTCCAGCTACATGAAGAAACTTTGTTGCAACATCATCCCATAAAGACAAAGTCATTAAAGAAAAAATACATAATATGAGAATTAAAGACTTTATACCAGAATTAATTTCATTCCAACAAAACGACATATAGTTTCAACCTATGCTACGAGAATGGGTTATTTAATGCAAGATCTAACGTTTATTCTTTTTTCTATTTACCAGTCTTACCATCCTCCAGATAATATAATTTTTTGATGCTAATATTTTTGCTCGTCTCTTATCTCTCTTGCCAGGAAGATTACAATCTTTTAATTCTTTTTCATTGCTTTCAACTAATTGATTCAATTGTTTAAAATCACCATTAAGTAGAACATTCCACAAATAACGAGTTTTATGATAAGCTCTATTTTGACTCAATAATGTATGAATTTCTTCTTTCCGGTTACCTTTGTATAACTGCATCACAGAAGAGTAGATTTTTTCGTGCGCAAATGACTCATGTCGATAATGAGTGATGGTTCTACATGAGTTCATTAAGGAATTTTCTCTATAGTTATGCTTATACATATAATATGGAACCGCATACATATCGCATGTAATTAGCAGTCGATAGATAAAATCCAGATCTTCTCCTAGTCGTAAATCTTCATCAAAAAAAAGATTATTCTCTTCCAGAAGTTGTTTTCTTATAAACAAGCACCCTATATGGAATCTAACCTTTTTATAAAAAAAGTCGAAAAGTAAAGATCCTTCATTAAACTCTGTATTTATAGGTGAGTAAGTAACACCATTTTTTATATGATGGCCATAAAGCCCACAATAAATGGCATCTCCTCCCGTCTCATGTTGTCTGGAATACATCTTCAGCAGATAGTTAGGATCTATCTCATCATCATCATCCATAAAACATATAAACTGTCCTTGCGCCTTGCGGATACCTGTATTCCTGGCAGACGAAACACCGCCATTTTCTTTATTGATAATAATTAATCGAGAGTGGGTTAACCCATACTCTCTCAAAACGTTTGATGTGTTGTCTTTAGAACCATCATTAACAATAACAATTTCAAAATTTGGGTAAGTTTGTTTTTCTAATTTCGTTAGAGTTTCAGTAATGTAATCAGATGAATTATACGTCGGTATTATTATGGATACTAAAGGGTAATCATTGCTCATCGTGTTCTCTTGCCTGAACTAATAAAATATAATAGTACTCATCCTTAATTATTATTGTAACTCAGACATCCATGATTTTTATTATTACCCAAATAGTTTTCTTTTATACTTATTTAATTTAAATTTAATGAAGTAAATAAAAGCGTTAAACGTATCACCATTTTTCTTTGCATGTTGATATTTCACTTGATACTGCTTTTCATTCGTGGCTGGAATAAACGCCACATCATTCCAGCAAGAAGCCTGATAAGCCTCATTAAAATAGTTCTGGCAGGGATAATTCGTCCAGTCGTTCCAGGGCTTCGTTACGCCAACATAATGAATCAGCTTAGTATCATCGGTAATGGTCTTTTTATAATCTTCATCGCTTTTATTTTTTAACTCATAATCGATGCCATAAAAGCAATCATAATCGCCGCTAATAAAAATACAATGACCAAAAAACAGAATATTTAAAATATCCTGATCAAGGCATTTATACTTCGTGTGCTGCGGGTCACTTGCCAGCATAGCAATGGCTTTATTCATAAAATCATTTTTCGCCCATGCTTCAAGCTGCAGATATACTACACCGGCGTTGAAATAATTCCCTGGAAGTCCCTCTATAGCCAGACGCTTCGCTGGTTTTTCCTGCATAAAAGGCACATCTTTAATAACAGCTGCAAACTTATCCCCATCAAAATTAATATCAAGCAATCCAGCTAATGAGCCTTTACAGATGACATCAGCATCGATATATAACAGATTTTCAATAGTTTCACTCAGATACTGGAACGCAACTAAACGGAAGAATGTTGCATAAGACCACTGTTTCAGGCTGGGGAAGATATCAATAAAGGCATTGGAGACTTTATAAATTCTTACTTCAACGTTAGCATTTTTGCTGGTAAAAGCATTAACACGTTGTAGATAATCTTCATCAATGTAGTCGGTAAAGAGATGAAACTTAACCGCAAGGTCCGGGTTATGCATAACAACTGATTGCATAGATACTGCCGCACCAAATAAAAAGTTACGGTCAATACCGTAAGCGATATTTAACACACGATCGGTGTTAGCAATTTCCCCAGAGACAGCGACTTCAGTAATACTCTCAGCTAATAAATCCATGTTGGTTCCGTTTTGACTGTGTGGTTTACGCTTTGCCTTTTAATTTTTTAATAAATTTGCGTAGTTTGGTTCTGTAGATTACTGAATAGTAGCCATAATCTTTTATTTCGTTGGCAATACCCAGGTGACGTTCCATGGCCAGACGATCACGAGCTTTACGCTCTGCCGTACAGCTTTTACCGGATAGGTCAATTATCCTGACACCATCTTTACTAACGATAAAATTACCCCGGTGTGGGTCGCCCGATAGCATATTTAAGGCATGCAATTTTTCCATTGAAGCCTTAATTTCTGCTTTAACATTTTCTGGAATAATCGGCATATCATTGAGCTCTACGCCCTCGACATACTCGATAAGCATGATAAAAACACTGGCATAGTTGAAAATTTTACGCTCAGCCAGAAAATAAAAATCATTAGGAAAAGTAAGACCTGCACTTCTGACACGATCGGTTTCAACGATCAAATTCTGATAGTAGTCACCTTTTACAAAAGATTTTAAAAAACGTTCATTCCTTTTCGTTTTCGGAGCAAAGACTTTAAAAACATAGCGACCATATTTCGTATCAATCAACGATACTTTGGTATCATCAATATTACGTAATACTTTTACTGTTTTAAAATTATAGGCCAGTATTTCATCAAAGATTTCTTTATATTTATTATCATTATCTTTGTAATAAAATGAGAAGCCGCGATAACGTATACTTGTAATCATAAGAGTAATTTATTTCTTAAGCTTGTACTTAATTAATGAAGTTATGCCTTTTATATACTCACCATGGGCAAACAGATGCTTATATTGTTTCTGCATTTCTGCAACAGTCCGCGCCTCTTTAAGAGGATATTTCTTCCAGGGAGATTGTTCACGCGCGATATTAAAGTATGATGCAGACGGATATCCAGCCCAGCTATGCCATGGTTTAGTTATCCCTGTATAGTGAATCAATACTGTTTTATCGGTAATGGTTTGCTGAAACTTTCGATGACTACGATCATGAAGTTCATTTTTCAGGGTATAAATAGTATCAAAATCCTTCCCGAGGTAGATATTATTCATATTAAATGCGATATTCAACGCATCCTGATCTAAATATTTAAGAGAGCCATATTTAGTTTCCCCTCGTAAAAGCTTGAGTAAATACGGTGTCAAATTTGCTTCATGCCATTTTTTAAGATTGACATAGATAACGCCTGCATTGAAATAACGTCCATTCATTTCGGGAATGTTGAGGCGTTTTGCACATGCCGCCTGCGTACTATCATTGTCAGGAATGACCGCAGCAAACTCATCTTTAAATATAATTTCTGTGAGAGGTTTCAGGCTTCCTTTACAAACAACATCGGCATCCAGATACAGCAGTGTGGAAATACTTTCACTCAGATATTCAAAAGACAATACCCTGAAGTATGTCGCGTACGACCAAAACTGTGACGTCGGCAGATCAGCAAAGTATTTGGGGTCAATTAAATATACAATAATTGAGGTATTAAATTGTTTTGCTGTTTCATTAAATGACTTTAAATAATCATCATCCACATAATCAGTGAAAACATGAAAGACAAAATTAATATCTGAATTATTAATCAAAACGGAAGAAATTGAAACGCCAGCACCATACAAAAAATTCTTATCGATACCGTAGGAAACATTTAGCTCTGGGGCGTTTTCTTTTTTATTATCTGCTAAATACGAAAACCGTTCTTTTATAAATTCATTCATTTAACTTTTCTCAATTTCATTTTATTATCTTTAAATAAAAATAATAAATATAATTCATTATCCCGTTAATTGGTTTATTTTGTTTAAAATTATGCTTGGCGCAATAACGAGCATAGTTTGAGTTAACTGGCCGCATTAACGGTTCATTTTTCCAGGGCGATGCCTCTTTGGCTTTGATAAAAGGTCGCGCACTTGGATAACCGGCCCAGTAATGCCAGGGTTTTGTCGGGCCGACATAATGAATTAATACGGTTTCATCATTAATTGGACAAACAAATGATTTTTTTAATTCATAATTTAAACTAAATTGCGTATTGTATTTAGCATCAATGAATTTAACTTTCCCTGACAGGATAAGATTAAGTATATCTTGATCCATATAGGTTAAACGGGAAACGACGGCTTTATCAGCAAGCATCGACATCGCTTTAGCAGAAACGGACTCCTGCGCCCACGCTAGTGTATTAATTAACAGGACACCTGAATTAAAGTAACCCTTTTCAAGTTCATTACACTGCAGACTTTGACCCCGTAACGACCACCAGTTAGCATCGCGTTCAGTAACAACAGCAGCAATGTTATTGGCAAGATCCATTGTTATCAGCGGCTTTAAGTTTCCCTGACAGGCGATATCAGCATCCAGGTAAAGAACCTTATCTTGTTGATCAATAAAGTAATCTGCAATTACAAAACGGAAATACATGGCAATAGACCAATTTTTGGTCGTCGGTAATGCCTTAAGCCGTTCACAATTTACCAGATGGATCTGGATACAGGTACGATAGCTTTTCGCCAATTGGGCTAAACGCTGGATATCGGCTTCAGGGATATCATCAATAAAAACGTGGAAAACAAAACTCACGTCGTTGTTATGTAACAAAACTGACGTGATTGAAACACCACAACCAAAAAGAAAGTTTTTATCAATGCCATAAGCAACATGGAATGATGATGCCACTGACGCCGCTGGCCTTTCATCGAAGATGATTGTCTTAGTGATCATCTCTTGTGGATTAAAATAGTGGGCACTCATATTTCTCTCCGGAAATTACAACGATTTTCGAATCGTTCTTTCCCTGATTTTTGTGGCTTTTGCTTCTGCTTGCGACAGCAGTCCTTGTTCCTGCTTGAGAATGTCTTTAAGCGGGGCGGCAAAATACACTTTCATAAACCGCCAGATATCCCGCTGAGTCAGGTCGATATTCATCGAAGAAAAATAAAGCCCAATAAGATCTTTATCCCGCCAACGACGTGGAACGCGCGTGCGAAGCTGCGCCCGGTGCAGGTCAATTACCGAAATTTTTAACTCCTCTTCCTTACCGGAAAAAGGCAAGTGCAGCAGGAAATGACAGATATAACAGTCACGGTGGTTAATGCCCGCAGCATGCATATCGCGCACCATCGTCGCGACACGCTTAATAAGCATACGCTTTACGCGAACATCTGGAGGGTTAGTCGCCCAGTCAGCACAGTAATCTTCCAGACTTATGGTTGGTGTCAGATCTTCGGTAATAATAAATGAAGTTCTGGTCAGCGGATTCATGCCTTTTTCGCCAAATGCCACCCCATACATAGTATCAACGCCGACATCCCGCAGTCGATGAATCGCATTCCATTCGCGGTCAGCGCCTAATACTGGCATCCGCAATGAGAGTAAATTTTTGATTATCTCTTTCAGGGTCGTGCCGCGATGCCATTTGAGAAAATAGCTTTTGCCCGCCATTTCAAAGCGCAGAGTACGGCGAGTTTCCAGTTCACGAAATACCTCACCCTGCAAGGTTTTAACTTCCTCAAAAGGATCTTTGCCGCGCCATAACGTGGCAAACGGCTCTTTAAGTTCAACCATCCAGACCACCCGTTATGATATCCGCCGCTTTCTCTGGCAGACTGTATAAATCTTGTGTATCAGCATAATGTCGCGCATTTTCCGCCCAGGCCTGGCGCAATGAAGATTGCGTTAACGCTTTGCGTAAAATCTCATTCAATGTTTCCTGGCGGAATGGCTCAACAATAGCCTCGCCGCAATTGGCCTCGACAATATAATGCGCATAGCCACAAACGGCTGTTGTTAGTACCGGTAATCCTGCAGTAATCGCTTCCAGCAGCACAATTCCCGCCGCTTCCTGGTAGGCAGGATGCAGTAATAAATCCGCCGCCGCCATTAATTCCGAGACATCGTTGCGCCCCGAGAAGAAGTGAACATTACTGCGCACGCCGCGTTTTTCTGCCAGTGCCTCAAATTTTCGCGGTTTATCCTGCCCAACAACATATAGCAATGTGTTGTGGCGCAGCGAATCCGGTAACGAAGCAAGTGCTTCAATGGAACGATCGACACCTTTACGCGTGAAGTCTGAACCGACCTGCAACAATAAATATTGTTGTTCGGTTATTCCATTCTTCTTACGGAAGATTTCACGGCTATTGGCTGGCTGCTGGCTATATTTACGATCAGGATAAATCCCCGGTGGCAGAATATGAAAACGCTCCGCTTCAGTCTGATAATGTTTCTGGAAATCGGCGATTTGCTTATCTGTCAGCATCAGCAGCTGTGTCGGCTTACCCTGTTCGAAGGTTGCCCGCTCAAAGGCGGCATAATGGCGATAACGTGACGTCAGGCGATAGAAAAAGCCTTTCTCCTGCGCTACTTTCTCGGCATAACAAACATCAGCGGCATAATAAACGTCCAGCCCCGGCATTTTGTTGAATCCAACGACTTTATCGACGGGATGTTCGCGTAAATGTTTTTGCACCCAGGCAAAATACTCCGCATTGCGCCCGTGATTGGTATGCGATTTAACCGGTACTTTGATCAGTTCAAATACATCAGGGCATTCGCCTTCCCACGACTGGGTATAAACCCGAACATGATGACCTCGGGCGGCGACTGTCTGAGCAATACGCATAAAATCGCGCTGCAAACCGCCAAAGGGAAAATATTTATATAAACAAAAAGCAACGATCATAACGACGTACCTGTCGTGGAGGAGGGCAGTAATTTATCGACAGCAGCAATGACATCTGCCGCCGGAATAACCGAAAGATACATCTCATTTCGGTCACGCTGATCGCGCGTTGGCATTTCCCGGTAATCTCCCGCCCAGAATTGAATCATGTTATTTGACCAGGGACGCCAGAAAATATGGTCTGTCGCACCAAACAGCGATATCAGCGGCGTATTAACTGCTGCGGCAATATGCGCCGGTGCGGAATCAACGCCAATAAATAGCTGCGCATGATCGATTAACGCACCAAGTTCCGGGAAGGTCACCTTTCCAGCCAGCGCCGTTACTGGTGGCGTCTGGCATCCCTGCGCAATTTCATTGACGCAGGCCAGATCGTCTTTATCTGGGCCGGACGTCAGAACGACTTCATAACCACGAGCATGTAAGGCATCAATCACAGCGGAAAACTTGGCGTTGTCCCAGCATTTGAAGATTTGCCGCGCCGTAGGTTGGATAACCACATAATTTTGTCCAACACCAGCGTGATCAAGTTCGCGACGCATACGTTTCCAGCTTGCAGGCGGGTAACTCATGGTTGTCTGCTTCACCAACGAATCAAGTCCCAATGGTGTCAGCACGGATAAGTTACTTTCCACCACATTTCCACCCTGCAACGGCACCAAATGGGTGAAACTTTTACGCCAAAAAGCAGACTGCCGATGATGATAATCCTGGGAAATTTTCACACGGGCATTTAATAAGCGAACCAGTATAGCAACCATCCATTGATCGGTAAGATTGACGATAAGGTCATACTTATTGGCACGTAATACCTTGATGAGATGAAAAAAGTTGGCAATTTTTTCTGAGGCTTTTGCTTTTTTATTTTTTATGCCGTAGAGCGCGTTAATCTCTGGATTTTCAGACAGGATCGGGATGGTGTCCTGATAAAGCAGCACATCGATTTTTGCGTCAGGGTAATTTTTTTTCAGCGAACTAATGACGGGAGTAGTTAATAACATATCCCCATGAAAACGCATCTTAATGAGCAAAATTCTTCGAAATGGCTTATCCACAAGTAACTCTTTTTGTTGAGATTATCCGATTAAGGTGAAGCAGAAAAAGCACGCTACCGCCCCAGGCTCAACAGCTACCTGAATACTGATACCGCACTGATATTGACGCGCTAGTGTATCACTTCTTTCGCGGCAATCCGACCCGAATGATTTTTAAGCACATTGTTGATTTTCAATAAAGAAATCAATCAAATAAAATCATTAGCAACCATATTCTTTCACTGTTGCTCTGCGATTCCTTCCTGCACGTACAGCAGAAATCAATGAATCGCATAAAAATACAAAAAAAGTATAGATGTTCAGCAAGAATTGGCGGGTAAATTGCTATTTAAGTCAAAAACGGGAAAAGTAATGGTAAAGCCACAGCTAAATACATAGAATCCCCAGCACATCCATAAGTCAGCTATTTACTATGCTCGAATTGCTTTACACCGCCCTTCTCTACCTTATTCAGCCGCTGATCTGGATACGGCTCTGGGTGCGCGGACGTAAGGCTCCGGCCTATCGAAAACGCTGGGGTGAACGTTACGGTTTTTACCGCCATCCGCTAAAACCAGGCGGCATTATGCTGCACTCCGTCTCCGTCGGTGAAACTCTGGCGGCGATCCCGTTGGTGCGCGCGCTGCGTCATCGTTATCCTGATTTACCGATTACCGTTACAACCATGACGCCAACCGGTTCGGAGCGCGTACAATCGGCTTTCGGGAAGGATGTTCAGCACGTTTATCTGCCGTATGACCTGCCCGATGCGCTCAACCGTTTCCTGAATAAAGTCGACCCTAAACTGGTGTTGATTATGGAAACCGAACTATGGCCTAACCTGATTGCGGCGCTACATAAACGTAAAATTCCGCTGGTGATCGCTAACGCGCGACTCTCTGCCCGCTCGGCCGCAGGTTATGCCAAACTGGGTAAATTCGTCCGTCGCTTGCTGCGTCGTATTACGCTGATTGCCGCCCAAAATGAAGAAGATGGTGCACGTTTTGTGGCGCTGGGCGCAAAAAATAACCAGGTAACCGTTACCGGTAGCCTGAAATTCGATATTTCTGTAACGCCGCAGTTGGCTGCTAAAGCCGTGACGCTGCGCCGCCAGTGGGCACCACACCGCCCGGTATGGATTGCCACCAGCACTCACGAAGGCGAAGAGAGTGTGGTGATCGCCGCACATCAGGCATTGTTACAGCAATTCCCGAATTTATTGCTCATCCTGGTACCCCGTCATCCAGAACGCTTCCCGGATGCGATTAATCTTGTCCGCCAGGCTGGACTAAGCTATATCACACGCTCTTCAGGGGAAGTCCCCTCCACCAGCACGCAGGTTGTGGTGGGCGATACGATGGGCGAGTTGATGTTACTGTACGGCATTGCCGATCTCGCCTTTGTTGGCGGTTCACTGGTTGAACGTGGTGGGCATAATCCGCTGGAAGCTGCCGCACACGCTATTCCGGTATTGATGGGGCCGCATACTTTTAACTTTAAAGACATTTGCGCGCGGCTGGAGCAGGCAAGCGGGCTGATTACCGTTACCGATGCCACGTCGCTTGCAAAAGAGGTTTCCTCTTTACTCACCGACGCCGATTACCGTAGTTTCTATGGCCGTCATGCCGTTGAAGTACTGTATCAAAACCAGGGCGCGCTACAGCGTCTGCTTCAACTGCTGGAACCTTACCTGCCACCGAAAACGCATTGAGGTTGTTATGCAAAAACGGGCGATTTATCCGGGTACTTTCGATCCCATTACCAATGGTCATATCGATATCGTGACGCGCGCCACGCAAATGTTCGATCACGTTATTCTGGCGATTGCCGCCAGCCCCAGTAAAAAACCGATGTTTACCCTGGAAGAGCGTGTGGAGCTGGCACAGCAGGCAACCGCGCATCTGGGGAACGTGGAAGTGGTCGGGTTTAGTGATTTGATGGCGAACTTCGCCCGTAATCAACACGCTACGGTGCTGATTCGTGGCCTGCGTGCGGTGGCGGATTTTGAATATGAAATGCAGCTGGCGCATATGAATCGCCACTTAATGCCGGAACTGGAAAGTGTGTTTCTGATGCCGTCGAAAGAGTGGTCGTTTATCTCTTCATCGTTGGTGAAAGAGGTGGCGCGCCATCAGGGCGATGTCACCCATTTCCTGCCGGAGAATGTCCATCAGGCGCTGATGGCGAAGTTAGCGTAGCGTTTATGCCGGATGGTATGCCATCCGGCGCGCATGAATTACTTCTGGCACTGCCGACAATAAAACGTTGCCCGCTGCGCATGTTTAGTCGCCACAATCGGCGTACCGCACACCCGACACGGCTCGCCTTTTCGCCCGTAAACCTGCAATTCCTGCGCGAAATAGCCCGGTTTACCATCACTTTGCAGAAAATCTTTCAGCGTTGTACCACCCTGCTCAATCGAACGCAGCAACACCGCTTTAATCACCCGAGCTAACAATTCACACTCTGCCAGCGACAGTGATGACGCCAGCCGATCCGGATGGATCCCCGCCGCAAACAGTGATTCGCTGGCATAGATATTCCCTACCCCTACCACCAGCTTGTTATCCATCAGCCACGGTTTAATCGCCGTTTTTTTCTTCGCGCACTTCTGATGCAGATACTCACCATTGAAATCGTCGCTAAGCGGCTCCGGTCCAAGATGAGCCAGCACGTTGTGCCCTTCCAGCTCTTTGGTCCACAGCCAGGCACCAAAGCGGCGCGGATCGGTGTAGCGCAGCACTTTACCGTTGCTCATCACCAAATCCACATGGTCATGCTTTTCAGGGGGAAGTTCTTCTGGAAGGATGCGCAGGCTGCCAGACATCCCCAAATGAATGATAATCCAGCCCTCAGGCAGCTCCAGCAGCAGATATTTAGCCCGCCGCTGCACGCTAAGCACTGGTTGATCGCTTAAACGGTAGATCTCTTCTGAAACCGGCCAGCGCAAGCGTCCGTTGCGCACCACCGCATGAAGAATGGTTGCACCAACGAGATGCGGTTCTATGCCGCGACGGCTGGTTTCAACTTCGGGTAATTCAGGCATAGCATCTCCAGGAATGAACAGATGCAATCAATATGGGGGCAAGCAGATAACAAAAAACCCCGCCGGAGCGAGGTTTTTCGTTACATCAAAGCGAGAATTATTTGATTTTCGCTTCTTTGTAGATCACGTGCTGGCGAACAACTGGATCGAATTTTTTCAGTTCCAGTTTTTCCGGCTTAGTACGTTTGTTCTTCGTAGTGGTATAGAAGTGACCAGTACCAGCAGAAGAAACCAGCTTGATTTTCTCACGAATACCTTTAGCCATGATTTATTTCCTCTAAGTACTTAGTACTTTTCGCCACGGGCACGCAGTTCAGCCAGAACTGTATCGATGCCTTTTTTATCGATTACACGCATACCTTTAGCAGATACGCGCAGGGTGACAAAACGCTTCTCGCTCTCAACCCAGAAACGGTGAGAGTGCAGGTTCGGCAGGAAACGGCGTTTAGTCGCGTTCAGTGCGTGGGAACGGTTGTTACCGGTCACCGGACGCTTGCCAGTAACTTGGCAGACTCGGGACATGTCTATTCTCCAAAAATCAAATTAGCTCGAGCTTCGTATGGGGTATTGGCGCCTCGTCAGGCTTTACAGCCCGGTCATCGCAGTTCTATGTGAACTCTCGATTGCCAGGCCCAAATGCCAAACCCGAGATTCTCAAAGGTGGCGTAGTATACGCTGACTCAGCGATGTGCTCAAGTCCCGAACAGACAAAGATCCCGAAGGATCGCGCATAGCGGGTTAAATCCAGCCGCGTTCGGCAAAAGAAACATACTCTCCACGCCCAATCACGATATGGTCGAGCACGCGTAAATCCATGAACTGACAACTCTTTATTATCCGTTCAGTAATGAGTTTATCCGCTTTACTGGGTTCAGCACAACCCGAAGGGTGATTATGTGCAAGGATCAGCGCCGAGGCGTTTATTTTTATCGCTTCGCGGATAATTTCCCGAGGATGGACTTCAACATGGTTTAGCGTGCCGGAAAAAAGACGGCTATGCGTTATAACCCGGTGTTGTGAGTCGAGAAAGATCACCATAAAGATCTCCCGCTCCTCACCCGTGAGCTGGCTTTGTAAAAATTCCCGCGTCATCTCCGGGCTGAGTAAAGGGCTTTCTTCACGCATCCGCACGTTGTAGTAACGCCGCGCCAGTTCAGCAATCCCCTTTAACTGGGCAAATTTCGCTACGCCAATTCCATGAACGCCACTAAATTGTTCATATTCAGAGGTTAACAAGCCATAAAGAGAGCCGAAATTCTCCAGCATCTCTTTTGCCAGGGTTAATACATCTTTACCGCGCGTTCCGGTACGCAGAAATAACGCCAGCAGCTCGACATCCGTTAAGGCGCTAATACCAAACTTCAGCATTTTTTCGCGCGGCATCAACAGCTGTGCATTGTTTTTCACCTTCACCTCCTTTGTGGTGCTCGCATCCTGTCATAGCCGTTCCGTTAAATCGACGGCCAGTTTTCAATCCTGGAAAGCGCCTCGCAAAGTGAATCTCAGGTGAAGGCACGACAACAAAAGTATTGTGATAAAATCGCCAACTTCTGGTGTCACCCTACAGGAAAAATCAACATGAGCCTGGCCGGTAAAAAAATCGTTCTCGGCGTTAGCGGCGGTATTGCTGCCTATAAAACCCCTGAACTGGTGCGTCGTTTGCGCGATCGCGGGGCCGACGTCCGCGTAGCCATGACCGAAGCGGCAAAAGCCTTTATCACCCCACTTAGCTTGCAGGCGGTTTCTGGTTATCCCGTTTCCGACAGTTTGCTGGACCCGGCAGCCGAAGCCGCTATGGGCCATATTGAGCTGGGTAAATGGGCTGATTTAGTGATTCTCGCCCCTGCCACGGCAGATTTGATTGCCCGTGTTGCTGCCGGAATGGCGAATGACCTGGTATCGACGATTTGTCTGGCTACACCTGCGCCTGTAGCCGTGCTCCCCGCCATGAACCAGCAGATGTACCGTGCCGCTGCCACGCAGCATAATTTAGAGGTGCTTGCTTCCCGTGGTTTGCTCATCTGGGGGCCAGACAGTGGCAGTCAGGCTTGTGGTGATATCGGTCCTGGGCGAATGCTCGATCCGTTAACCATTGTGGATATGGCGGTGGCGCATTTTTCGCCCGTCAACGACCTGAAACATCTGAACATTATGATTACCGCCGGTCCGACGCGTGAACCGCTCGATCCGGTGCGTTATATCTCTAATCACAGCTCCGGCAAGATGGGTTTTGCTATCGCCGCCGCCGCTGCCCGTCGTGGCGCGAACGTCACGCTGGTATCAGGTCCAGTTTCACTACCGACGCCACCGTTTGTTAAACGTGTTGATGTGATGACCGCGCTGGAAATGGAAGCCGCCGTGAATGCTTCTGTACAGCAGCAAAATATTTTTATCGGTTGCGCCGCCGTGGCGGATTATCGCGCAGCTACCGTGGCCCCAGAAAAAATCAAAAAGCAGGCCACGCAGGGTGATGAATTAACAATAAAAATGGTTAAAAACCCCGATATCGTCGCAGGCGTTGCCGCACTAAAAGACCATCGACCCTACGTCGTTGGATTTGCCGCCGAAACAAATAATGTGGAAGAATACGCCCGGCAAAAACGTATCCGTAAAAACCTTGATCTGATCTGCGCGAACGATGTTTCCCAGCCAACTCAAGGATTTAACAGCGACAACAACGCATTACACCTTTTCTGGCAGGACGGAGATAAAGTCTTACCGCTTGAGCGCAAAGAGCTCCTTGGCCAATTATTACTCGACGAGATCGTGACCCGTTATGATGAAAAAAATCGACGTTAAGATTCTGGACCCGCGCGTTGGGAAGGAATTTCCGCTCCCGACTTATGCCACCTCTGGCTCTGCCGGACTTGACCTGCGTGCCTGTCTCGACGACGCCGTAGAACTGGCTCCGGGTGACACTACGCTGGTTCCGACCGGGCTGGCGATTCATATTGCCGATCCTTCACTGGCGGCAATGATGCTGCCGCGCTCCGGATTGGGACATAAGCACGGTATCGTGCTTGGTAACCTGGTAGGATTGATCGATTCTGACTATCAGGGCCAGTTGATGATTTCCGTTTGGAACCGTGGTCAGGACAGCTTCACCATTCAACCTGGCGAACGCATCGCCCAGATGATTTTTGTTCCGGTAGTACAGGCTGAATTTAATCTGGTGGAAGATTTCGACGCCACCGACCGCGGTGAAGGCGGCTTTGGTCACTCTGGTCGTCAGTAACACATACGCATCCGAATAACGTCATAACATAGCCGCAAACATTTCGTTTGCGGTCATAGCGTGGGTGCCGCCTGGCAAGTGCTTATTTTCAGGGGTATTTTGTAACATGGCAGAAAAACAAACTGCGAAAAGGAACCGTCGCGAGGAAATACTTCAGTCTCTGGCGCTGATGCTGGAATCCAGCGATGGAAGCCAACGTATCACGACGGCAAAACTGGCCGCCTCTGTCGGCGTTTCCGAAGCGGCACTGTATCGCCACTTCCCCAGTAAGACCCGCATGTTCGATAGCCTGATTGAGTTTATCGAAGATAGCCTGATTACTCGCATCAACCTGATTCTGAAAGATGAGAAAGACACCACAGCGCGCCTGCGTCTGATTGTGTTGCTGCTTCTCGGTTTTGGTGAGCGTAATCCTGGCCTGACCCGCATCCTCACTGGTCATGCGCTGATGTTTGAACAGGATCGCCTGCAAGGGCGTATCAACCAGCTGTTCGAGCGTATTGAAGCGCAGCTGCGTCAGGTATTGCGTGAAAAGAGAATGCGTGAGGGTGAAGGTTACACCACCGATGAAACCCTGCTGGCAAGCCAGATCCTGGCCTTCTGTGAAGGTATGCTGTCACGTTTTGTCCGCAGCGAATTTAAATACCGCCCGACGGATGATTTTGACGCCCGCTGGCCGCTAATTGCCGCGCAGTTGCAGTAATATGACGCCGGATGACTTTTCATCCGGCGAGTTTCTTTAAACGCCAAACTCTTCGCGATAGGCCTTAACCGCCGCCAGATGTTCCGCCATTTCCGGCTTCTCTTCCAGATAGGCAATCAGATCTTTCAGGGTGATGATAGAGATCACTTTGCAGTTGTAATCACGCTCAACTTCCTGAATCGCCGAAATCTCGCCGCGCCCCCGTTCCTGACGATCAAGCGAAATCAATACGCCAGCAAGCGTCGCGCCATTAGCCTGAATAATCTCCATCGATTCGCGAATCGCCGTTCCGGCGGTGATCACATCATCTACCAGCATTACGCGTCCTTGTAACGCGCTACCAACCAGATTGCCGCCTTCACCGTGGTCTTTTGCCTCTTTGCGGTTAAAGCAGTACGGCAGGTCAAGGTCATGATGCTCCGCCAGCGCCACGGCGGTAGTGGTCGCAATCGGGATCCCTTTGTAAGCAGGGCCAAACAGCAGATCGAACTCAATGCCAGAATCCACCAATGCTTCAGCGTAAAAACGGCCTAACAGTGCCAGGTCGCGCCCGGTATTAAACAGCCCGGCGTTGAAGAAATAGGGGCTTTTGCGCCCGGATTTCAGCGTAAACTCGCCAAACTTTAACACCTGCTTGCTAAGCGCAAATTCAATAAACTGGCGCTGATATGGTTTCATGCCTTCGCTCCTCATCTTACTTTTCTACAGACAAAAAAAAGGCGACTCATCAGTCGCCTTAAAAATCAGTTTGCCAGCGCCGCCTTCTGCGTCGCTACAATGGATTCGATTCCCCCTCGGGCCAGCGCCAACAAGGTGAGTAGCTCTTCATGGGTGAACGGCTCGCCTTCTGCCGTCCCCTGTACTTCAATGATGCGCCCGTCTTCGGTCATCACTACGTTCATGTCGGTCTCTGCGGCTGAGTCTTCAACGTATTCCAGATCGCAAATTGCTTCACCGTTTACAATACCGACAGAAACTGCGGCTACCATCCCTTTCATCGGGTTGGTTTTCAGCTTGCCGTTTTCCACCAGCTTCTGTAGCGCATCTGCCAGCGCCACGCAGGCACCCGTAATCGACGCGGTACGCGTGCCACCATCAGCCTGAAGCACGTCGCAGTCCAGCGTAATGGTGAACTCACCCAGCGCTTTCAAATCTACTGCCGCGCGAAGAGCACGGGCGATCAGACGCTGGATTTCCATTGTGCGTCCACCCTGCTTACCTTTCGCCGCTTCACGAGCGTTACGGGTGTGGGTAGAACGTGGCAGCATGCCGTACTCTGCGGTGATCCAGCCCTGGCCCTGACCTTTCAGGAAGCGCGGCACGCCTTCTTCAATAGAGGCGGTACACAACACTTTGGTATCGCCAAATTCGACCAGCACCGAGCCTTCTGCATGTTTTGTATAGTTACGAGTCAGGGTAACGGGACGCACCTGATTATTGCTACGGCCTGCTGGACGCATATTGAAATCTCCGGCTTGAAACAAATGTGGCTGCGCATTATACGGACTTCCGGCGGTTATTCCTATCCTGACAAGGCATCGATGGCTATAATCCTTCCACCTCTCCTTTTATAAACAGGAACGTCTATGATCCGCAGTATGACCGCCTACGCCCGGCGTGAAATCAAGGGTGAATGGGGGAGCGCAACCTGGGAAATGCGCTCGGTAAACCAGCGTTATCTGGAAACTTACTTTCGTCTGCCGGAGCAGTTCCGTAGCCTTGAACCTGTCGTTCGCGAGCGTATTCGTTCTCGCCTGACGCGCGGTAAAGTGGAATGTACCCTGCGCTATGAGCCAGATGTTAGCGCACAAGGTGAGCTGATCCTCAATGAAAAACTGGCTAAACAGCTGGTAACTGCCGCGAACTGGGTAAAAATGCAGAGTGACGAAGGGGAAATCAACCCGGTTGATATTCTGCGCTGGCCGGGCGTGATGGCAGCCCAGGAGCAGGATCTCGACGCCATTGCCGCTGAAATTCTCGCGGCGCTGGATGGTACGCTGGACGACTTTATTGTCGCGCGCGAAACCGAAGGTCAGGCACTGAAAGCATTGATCGAGCAGCGTCTGGAAGGCGTCACCGCCGAAGTGGTCAAAGTCCGCGCCCATATGCCGGAAATCCTGCAATGGCAGCGTGAGCGTCTGGTCGCGAAGCTGGAAGATGCTCAGGTTCAGTTGGAAAACAACCGTCTGGAGCAGGAGTTGGTTCTGCTGGCACAACGAATTGACGTTGCCGAAGAACTGGACCGCCTGGAAGCGCATGTCAAAGAGACCTACAACATTCTGAAGAAAAAAGAAGCCGTTGGTCGTCGTCTGGACTTTATGATGCAGGAATTCAACCGCGAGTCGAACACTCTTGCGTCGAAATCTATCAATGCCGAAGTGACAAACTCCGCCATCGAGCTGAAAGTGTTGATTGAGCAGATGCGCGAGCAGATTCAGAATATCGAATAAGCTATCAGTAAAAATCACCAAGCAGCAAAAAACCACAAAGCCCGCGAAATGTCGGGCTTTTTTGTTATCATGAGCTATCATAACGACGCAACAAAGCGCACAATATGCGTGTACATAGAGGTGTACATAATGACTTTCATGTACATTGCTTTATGTACACCCCCATATTCGATATTCAGGTATTCGCAATGCCAAAACTCACAGATATGCAGATCCGCGCATGGATAAAGGCGGGAGACAGATTTGATGGCAAGGCAGACGGCAACGGCCTTTATATTTGCTACCCCAAAAACTACACAGTCCCGTTCTGGCGATTCCGATATAAGCTCGCAGGAAAACAGCGGGCTATGGTTATCGGCTCTTACTCCGAACTGTCACTATCAAAAGCCAGAGAAACAGCAAAAGAGCTGTCAGCCAGAGTTGCTCTTGGCTATGACGTAGCAGCAGAAAAACAGGAACGAAAAGCTGAAGCACTGGCAAAAATGGAGGCTGAGAAAAACGCCATGCGCGTTTCAGATCTGGCCGCCGAATACTTCGAGCGACAGATACTTCCGAGATGGAAACATCCCGATATCCTTCGCCGGAGAATTGATAAGGATATTAACCCCTGCATTGGGCATATGAAGGTAGAGGACGTTAAGCCACGTCACATTGACGACATGTTAAAAGGTATCGTTGACCGAGGAGCACCAACGATAGCAACAGATGTATTACGCTGGACACGCCGTATCTTTGACTATGGGATAAAACGCCACGCTCTGGAGATAAACCCTTGTTCAGCGTTTGAAGTATCTGATGCTGGTGGTAAAGAGGTTTCCCGCGACCGTTGGCTAACTCGCGATGAGCTTATCAGGCTATTCGAGGCTATGCGCACCGCAAAAGGATTCAGCCGCCAGAACGAACTGACATTTAAGCTATTGCTGGCACTATGCGTTCGTAAGATGGAGTTATGCGCCGCACGATGGGAAGAGTTTGATTTAGATGGTGCGGTATGGCATTTGCCGGAAGAACGCAGCAAAAACGGAGACCCTATTGATATACCTCTACCTTCCCCAGCCGTTGAATGGTTGAGAGAGCTACACACCTTTTCATGTAATAGCGCATGGGTGCTTCCGGCCAGGAAGATGCAAAACAGAATGATCCCACATATTCAGGAAAGCACTTTACCCGTAGCACTGGCTAAGGTTCGCGCCGAAATGCCGGATGTGCCTAATTTCACGATTCACGACTTCCGACGCACCGCACGTACTCATTTAGCAGCATTGGGTGTTGATCCTGTCGTGGCGGAACGATGCCTCAATCATCGCATTAAGGGCGTAGAGGGGATTTATAACCGTCATCAGTATTTTGATGAGCGTAAAGCAGCACTGGCACAGTGGGCAGATCTGCTGGTGGCACTGGAAAGCGGGAAAGACTACAACGTAACGCCATTCGATAAAGCCCGGAGGCAAATGTGAACAACATCTTGAGAAAATCGCCAATCGAACGGCTTTGTTCATCTGTATCGATTACCCCTCATGAAATGGCTGTGGCCTTGGCTGGCCTAAACCCATCTATGCGCATTAGCGATGTGCCTGAGGAAAATTTCGAATATGTCGATTTTGTCAGAACTCATCTTGCCAGAGCTATCAAGGTGTACAGAGGTGAAAAAACTAGTAAAGATGAGCCTTGCCATGCCCTTGATATTTTCTTAGCTTCTTACCCATTTATTGACACAAATACACCAGAAATAATTGTTCAGAAAATATCAGAAGCGATTGATGATTTGCGTGGCACCAAGGGCTGGGAAGAAAAAGCCCGAAACCTTGGAGGACTCCAGTTAGTAAACTACATCAAAGAAACCAACCGCAGCGGACGTGGGCAGCATAGAAAGCAGGATGAGGAAAACGGGACAATGAAAATGATGGGGTTGATAGTACATCTGCTGATAAAAAAATCAGGCTCATCTTCCTACATCCAAAATGGGAAACCTAATCGCACAGCTATATACCGTGACATAGAAACCTTAATCAAGGATGAAGGGATATCCCATAAAGGAATAGCAAAAGCCACATTCCTAGAAAAAATCTCACGGGCTTTATTAGCTGTCCACGATCTCGACTAATCACTTTTCACGCCCCTCCAAAGCAATGGCGGGGCATTACCTGTTTACCCATCTCCACCAGCATAGATAATTCTATGCCTAGCCATTGCTATATCTGTTCGGCTTAGTTCATCTGTAATCACCCCATCTCTAAAAGATACGCCAGCTATCATTAGCCATTTTAAGCCATCATGAGCCATTATAAACCGACTCAACCAATTGAATAATAAAAGATAAAAAGAAATGTAAAAACATGATGAATGACGATGAAAGATATAACTCTTTGATAAAACAATGATTTTTTAAACTGGTAACTAATTGAAAATAAAGAAAATAATTATCCCACCTGCATTTGCAATCTTTCAGTGGATCGGTATTTTTTCAATAGATTTATAATTTCTTTCAATAGATTCTAGTCTTAATAGAAATACTGTATGGGCAACCACTAAACTTTAAGTAACTTCATGAGCTATCAGAGAGGTTACTAGAGACATGACAGTACACAAGCCAGCATCATCAGCTATCCCAACAACTGGATACATCCGTCGCTTTCGCATGCCGGAATTGCTAGGTGTTTCACTGCCTACTATTGATAGATGGGTTAAAAATGGCACTCTTCCACGCCCAGTGAAGCTAACAGATAACGTGACTGCGTTTGATGCGGTGGAAATTAATAACTGGCTGGCAGAACGCCGCGGGAAGGTGGCCTGATGGAAAAGAAAAACCGCCCATTACAGGCGGCTAATTCAGATATTCGCGTATCTGATATTACGCCCCTTACAAAATCCCTTCAAGCACCAAAGCGCACACCGAAAAAGCATCGTGCCCGAGTCTATATGCTGCGTACTGGTATAGAGGGATGGACAGAAAATGACATTCTTCGCTACTGCCGTCTGTCTTCTGGTCGTAACTATGCAACAGAGTTAGAACGCCAGCTTGGAATCACTCTGGAGCGTATCGACGAAAAGAATCCTGATGGTATCGGAACACACCTTCGCTACCGTTTCTCCTGCCGTGGTGATGTTCTGAAAGTGATCACTCATGTTAACCATCTTGCGAACATAAATGATCACAACGGACTTTCTCAGCAGGAAATTGCCGACATTCTGAAACTCTACCCGGACGCGTTTAACGCCGCCTAACGGAGACTAAAAATGAACATCGAAAAAAGCAGATTAATTTCTGAGGCCGCCCCTCATCTGAACGCCTCTCTGGGCACAATTAACGGTAATGAATTTGCCGCAATTGTCCCGGTTATTTCTGGTCATATAGGCGGGCGTGAAACCAATATTGTTAGCGCAAAAGCGTTACACAAAGCGTTGGGCGTGGGAAAAGACTTCTCTACATGGATCACTGATCGCATCTCTGAATATGACTTCACCATTGGGCACGATTACTCAGTCCATAAAACAATTTCCCCAAATTTGGGGAAAAGCCCGAATGACGCGGCTTACAGCAAGATTAAGCAGTCTGGCAGACCCGGCAAAGACTATCTGTTAAGTGTCGGAATGGCGAAAGAACTGGCAATGATCGAACGCAATGATCAGGGTCGCGCTATCCGCCGTTATTTCATCCAGTGCGAGAAAGAATTACAGCGTAGCGTGCCTGAAATCGCCGCCCGCTATCGTCGCCAGCTAAAAGCCCGTATCAGTGCCGCAAACAACTTTAAGCCAATGTGCGATGCGCTGAACATGGCCCGTGCCGAGCAGGGGAAAACGACGCAGCAACACCACTACACAAACGAGAGCAATATGATTTCTCGTATCGTTCTTGGTGGGCTAACTGCTAAGCAGTGGGCGCGGATAAATGGCTATTCTGGCGAACCTCGCGACCATATGAACGCAGAACAGCTTGAGCACCTCTCATATCTCGAAAGCACCAATATCACGTTAATTGATATGGGCATGGAATATGAGCAGCGCAAAGGAGAACTCACCCGCCTGTCGCAACGCTGGCTCGCCAAGCGTCTGGAGGCGGTCCATGTTTAAGCCGACAGGAACACCACAACCTCAAAAACGCTACAAAGATGCCCACGGAGCACTCGTTACTGTCGAAAGCGTGTCTCACAACCGAGTGACGTTTTATCGCGACGGGTATCAATCGCCATGCGTACAACCGCTGGCACGTTTCATGAAGGAGTTCGCGGAGGTTAACAAATGCTAACCGCCCAGAAGAAGACATTTTCACTGGCTGGCATGTCGCCAAAATCCAGCAATATGACAGCAAAGTCAGGCATTAATACAGCAGATACAAGCAAAGTTTATCATTTGCTGGTGGTAGGAGCGGATGCCTTAACTATGTCAGAAATTACGGTCGATGGTGTTAGCGTTGAGAAGGTCAGCGGCTATGCCAGAGAATTTCTGGTCGTAGATGGCTTTCTCTGCTCGTGTAGTGACTCCACAAAAACCTTCGTCCACGCGCGTGACGTTAACGAAATGAGCGCGATGTACTGTGCTTCTGGTTCTTCCAATAGTGAGTTTTCGGAGTCCATAAAAAAGAGCTTGCCGTTATGCGGCAACACGGTTTATGGTTATAAGGCACCTCATAAAACGGGTGCCGGGATTGGCGTCCTGGTAAATCGAATGGCGACATATGACGCGCCGAGCGTCTTTTTTTATGTCGTAGGTCTGACTCACCCATTTTTTGGGCGTTGGTGTATAATCCAGCGCCTTTGTCAATCAATGGTGGCTCAGGCAGGGGCTTCTTCGGAAGCGCCGGTATCCATTCGAGCCGGTTACGCCAACCCTGTCTGGGCTACCACCAGCGAAATTGGCGTTTCCGGTGGTAGCGTAACCTGCTATCTGAAGGAGGCTGCCACATGCTGGCTACTACCCCTACCCAAAAAACGCAATTTATCTGGATTATCGCCGCAGTTCGCCGCGATTGCCCGACAATTACCGCCAAAATTCATCATATTGCTGCCGAGTCTGAACGCGATGCTCGCCGTTCTCTGGTGCGCGATCACGTCTGCTTTTTTGCTGGTCGTATCCGCATGGAGGTGGCACATGATTAAAACCTACGATGTGCATATGGATCCCCTCGAACGCACAAGCCAGATCATCACACTGACAGAAGTGATTAACGACATTCTGGTGAGCAACTCTCCCTCACGAGACGAAAGACTGAAGGCGTTACTCGCGATATTGGATCTCGCCGTTCGTGACGTTCATTTCCTGCTGGAAGGTGGCGAAATGCCAGTAAAAACGGGGGCAACCAATGAATAACTCAATTAATACCCCTCGCCTTACGTCCGCACTTCAATTAATCGAGCAAGCAGCGGCTGTCCTGGTTGCTGTCAGTCTTTCGGCTGAAGAAATGGACGCTGCTGATGTCGTGGATGCGATTAAAGCGTGCTCATCTTTGGTTAACGATGCCCGTGCAGAGCTGGTAATTCTTGGTGGTGAAAAATGAATATCAACTTAATTTATCGTCATCCGTGTGAGCTGGAAATTGAATCATTGCTGGGGCGCGAAGAGCCATATCCAGACACATTCACTCCCGCAGATTGCGCGACTGAACGGCTTACCAGAGCGCGCACAGGTCTGGTTCATGTGATGAATGAGATTATTCCCTCGGTGGGAGGGGAACAGGCGACAGTAATCAATAGCTGGCTACAAAAAGTTACCTCCCTGATAGATATCAGTTTAATCGATGTGGAGAGTGCGAAATGACCAACATCCAGCTCATTGAAGCGCAATGTCGCATCGAACAGGTTCAGACTGTTTTAGGGTTCTGGCTTGAAGGGGCCAGCCCAAGCAACAGAGACAAGTTAATGATTGGCGCGGTTATGTCACTGCTCAATGGCGTACCAGAAGCTATTCAGGAAGCGATTATTAGCGAACCGACGTTTAACCTTGAGCGCAAGGGAATTGATGCTGAACCAATGCCGAATTTTGCCCGGTTGATATTTGCCAGTAACAGCACACAGGTATTACAGGCAGGGATAAGAGAGCGCCGCTATCTCGTGCTTGAGCCATCTCCTGAAAAAGCACAGAGCCGGGAGTATTTTGATCGGCTGTACAGTTGGCTTAATGATGGCGGTGCCGCAAAGTTGCTTTGGCATCTTAAAGGGGTGGATCTCTCAGGTTTTGACCCTCAACGAGCGCCACAGACCGATGCCTTACGTGAAGAAATCTTGCTGGGGCTGTCTGGCGTTGAATTGTTTCTTTATGGCGAGCTAATCAATGAACCTCCGTTTAATGGCGAAGTCCGTTTGTTTGCAAAGGATATGGTTAGTCGATTTGTAGCGTGGTCGCTTGAGCGTGGGGAAAAGCTTAAAGAACCAGCTGCCAGATCACTACTGGGTAAATCACTTGCACAAATGGGGCTGGTGAAGCATGGAAGACCAGACCGAGGGAATGGCGTGTTCTACGAACTACCAGAGGTCGGAGTTCTACAGGCTGCGTTTGCCCGTCTGATCGGTATGGGGGGTTATGATGTTTTTTAATATAGTCTTTTTACAAGAAGATCGTTTTTACCTGTACCACCTATACCACTTTGCTAATTCAGCATTAAAAACAATGCGTTATAGTGGTACAGGTCAATATCTTACCTATACCAGACCTGTACCACCTATACCATTAACAAACGCATTTCTTCTGGCTGGCTGAGAGGGAACAACCAATGATGAGCACACCATTTTACAAAGTGCGCCAGTTAGCTTCTTCCTCTGGCTGGCAGCTACGGTTTGAGGGGCGTTCAGACTGGCTACCCATTGCGGCATGGGCGAATGTTGAAATGTGTATTGACGGCGATACCGTTGAAATCATTATTCCCTGCGTGGCAAGTCGGGACGGCTGTATAGAGCCAACAGATATGGCAGCAGAAATCAGAGAGGTAAAACATGAACAATAACTATTGCATACTGCAGGGAATGACCAGAACGGAGCGCGAAGAATTAAAAAGTTTCGCTACACAGTGCGGGAATGCTGGCGACATCCAAAGTCTGGAACGCACTTTAATTATGATTGCGCACTGGATGCGCCAGGGGCAAAGAGTTTCATTTACTGAATATGCCAGCCAGTGGACAGAGGCACAGCGCGAACGGAGCGACGGTAATCACTCAACACCCGAAATGGCGAAGCAATGGCCTTTCAGTGGTAAACGCTGTATCAGTCCCGGTGGTTCAGATTATTACCCTGCTGGTGTGGGAGATGAGCCATGTTGTGACGAGACTGAAATCCGCCACGCAGTGACAGTAATTACCGCTGAATACCCACAATTTAACCTTGACGGACTGGCGCTCCACAACCGGAATGCGGACTGGGAAAACCCGCTTGATAACCCGTCATTTATCGTATCGGCGAAAAGCTGCCTGAGATGGATCAGAGACAACGGGATGAGTAATGCCCAGATTGAGAGCTTCCCGCAGGATAACCCCACATCTGACACGTTGAAGCATGAAGTGGAGCGATATAACCAGATAAACCACCAGCACAGTGATCACCCGCACTATATCCCCAACGGAGCATTTATTGCGGCGATGGTGGCAAGCGGCTACAAGGTTAAGCCAGCGGGAAGAATGAACGCATTTTTCAATATTTCAAAAAAGGGATTATGTGCTGCTATGGGTAAAAATTAAATAAATGGTACAGGTCTGTACAGGTGGGGAGAGGTCATTTTTACCCACCTGTACCACCTGCAGGCCGCGCCACACAAGGGTTTGTGACATGGTGGTACAGGTGGTACAGCAAAAACAGCGATTTTCTTTATAAGGTATGTTTTGCTCATCTGGCAGACGGAGGTATTCGCTGCGGTTTGGCACATAGCCCAGAACAGCAAAGAGTTTTACGAGACTTTTGTAAAATCCAGTGTACAAGGGCGTGACGTTTTTGAAGGTGAGCACTACGAAATTTTCGTAGTTCAAAAAATAGCCTCTGAGATGTTGTTATGCCTGTTCAGCAAACCATCCGCATAGCTGATCGCGAATCAAATTACCAATGGAGCCAGAAGCAAGGGCAGAACTGGAAAGCGCCTGCCGTGAAGAGTAATGCGACTCCATAAATATAGTTTTTAGAGTCCATAAAAAAACTGTCAAAACCTGACATACAGAACGATGCCACCAGCTACTGAACGGTGGCATTTTTTTGTGCTATTTGTTTCATATTTTGCAATCACAATGATGAATGTTGCGTTTTATGAAACTATAATGACTGTTGTTTTATACAGTTCTAAGGGGGGCGTTATGGCTATTTCAGTAAAGCCAGTATTGATAAGTGAGAAGCAAATGGAAGCGATAAAGAAAATTCAGGAGGAGCAGCGTAAAAAATCAGAGGTAGGAGTTGCGCCAACGATCCACGAAATTGCTCGGGGATTAATGGATAAGGCGCTGGCTTACACTTTAACTGGACGTGGGTAAATTTATGGCTACGTGGCAACAGGGTATTAATTCTGGTGGTTTTCTGGCTGGCATCGGTGCGCAAAATGAGAATGCGCCAAAGGCAAGCGACATTAACGCAACGCTTGGTCTGATCCGCGAAAACAATGAACTGGCTCGCTCAGGTGCAAATAACGTTGCTCTGACAGGTCTTCGTGGTCTGGCTGGAGTTGCTGACATTTATAAGCAGCAGCAACAGCAGGAACGTAAAGCGGCATTCCAGAAAGGTTATGCAGATGCTTATGCGTCCGGTGACAGGGAGCAGATGCGTAATCTTATTACAGCATTCCCAGAAGAGTTTGAGGAAGTCCGTAAAGGGATGAGTTATGTCGATGATGCTCAAAGGGATGATTATGGCAATCTGGCGCTCAAAGCACAGGTAGCCTCATCGCTTGGTCAGGGCGCATTTGGCAGGTTCATGATGGATAATGAGCAGGAGATGCGTCGTTTAGGTATCCCTCCAGAAACTATTGCTGAAATGCAGGTTAATGACCCGCAGGGCTTCCAGCATTTCGCAGGTAATCTGGCGCTGTTTTCTCTCGGTCATGAGAAGTATTTCGATATCAAAGATCAAATGGAAGGTCGTCGACTTGAGCAAGGGCGACTGGATGAAAGTATGCGTCAGGCTGACATGGAGAACGCGAGAGGATGGGCAAATATCCAGAACGCTCAACTAGACAGGGCTCAGCGAGCACAAATTCACTCAGATGAGATGGGATTGAAGCTAATGGAGCTGGGGCAAAAAGGTAAGCCGTCAGCAGACTTAATTAAGGGATTAAATTCTGACATTACCAATTTTGGCAAAAATTATAACTCTGTCAGAGCGGCGGCAAACTCTCTGCAAGCCCTTAGCAAGGTAAATACTGGCGCTGCCCAACTTGGGATTATCTTCAACTACATGAAATCTCTTGACCCGCAGTCAGTCGTTCGTGAAGGCGAACAGGTTCAGGTAATGCGGTCTGATGGCATATGGGGACAAATCAAAGGATACATAGACCAGCTTAATGCTGGAAACGGCCTGTCGCAGGAGGCAAAGGATAACATTGTTAACGCCGCAAAAATCAACGCCAATGCTATGGGGCAGCAGTTTAACCAGCAGGTTGACGAGTATCTCGATACATATGGAGAAACTATTCCTCAGGGGCTAAGAAAAAGCCTTGAAAGAAGGAAAGCGAAGCTATTTGACGATGTTTCCGGGCAGCCTACATCACAGGCTGGCACTGGACAGGCAAAAGCGGCAACCGGAGGAATATCAGAAGGCGCAACGGCAACCAACCCTAAAACTGGTCAGAAAATCATTTACAGGAACGGAAAATGGCAGCAAATGTAATCTTACCGGAAGGTTTTGTGCTCGATGAACAACCTGATAACTCACAGTTTCCTGATAGTTCACAGCTTCCTGATGGTTTTGTGCTTGATGCCCAACCAGAACAGCAGCAATCACCTTTGGTTTCACCAGAGGAAAATTCCAGACAGGAAAATGTTGTTAATAATGCTAACGGTTTCGACCGTTTTATGTATGGCGTTCTCAGTGGATTGATGGATGTTGGTAAGCGGACTCATTCGGCTCTTGGTATGGATGAGGAAGCGAGAGGGTACTTCAGGCGTTATCGCGATAAAGATTGCCAGAGACAGTAATGCTCTCTCTGTTTTGGCAAATTACCCCTCACTTTGAAGGGATCGGAGCTATAAAAATGGTGTTATCCGGCTTCCTGCATTGCAGGTTTTCGAAAGAATCAATGGGTTAGGTTATCGTGCAAATTTGCACTCTGCCAGCCAACGCAATTTCTCGTTGGCGGAAATATCAGGTATTTACTGAACGAACGGTCTACCAGTCTGTTCAGTTACCAGTTGCACATGGCTGTTTCATGTGAGAACGGAGGTTTTTTCGGACATCGCTATTGGGTACAGCAATTTCACGAGCAATACGCGCGCGCAGGACAACAAGCCTGAACATGGTTACACACCTCGAGCCTGAGGGATGTAGGCAATGGCTTCTGACCAAAGCACCCGAAAAAACCGTGTACATAAGGGTGTACATAATCAAAAATCGCATTAGAAAGAAACCAGCCACAATGCGGCATTGAAGCCAACACTCTACAAACAGATTCAGACTCGTAACACTAATTCTTACTTTTCAGCCTTCACAAATGCCGCCCACTCAAACAGAGCGGCATTTTTCTTCCCCGCAACTTCAATTCTGTTTTGCGTGCCTGCTCCAGATTTTGCGATGTTTTTTTGCCCAGCACACTGAGAACGTGAGATACTCACAACTGTATATAAATACAGTTACAGATTTACTTTCTTTGCAATCGATATCACATGGAGTGGGCAATGAACGAACATCATCAACCTTTTGAAGAAATACGGCATTATGGCACTGAAGGGCAAGAATTTTGGTCAGCTAGAGAATTGGCACCGTTACTGGATTATCGGGACTGGCGCAATTTTCAAAAGGTACTGGCCCGCGCGACTCAAGCGTGCGAAGCCAGCAATCAAGCTGCATCTGACCATTTCGTTGAAACCACCAAAATGGTTGTATTAGGTTCAGGGGCTCAACGAGAACTTGAAGATGTTCATCTCTCCCGCTATGCCTGTTACCTGGTAGTACAAAACGGCGACCCTGCGAAACCGGTTATTGCGGCAGGGCAAACTTATTTTGCTATCCAGACCCGACGGCAGGAGCTGGCTGACGATGAAGCTTTCAGGCAACTTCGTGAAGACGAAAAGCGTCTTTTTCTGAGAAATGAATTGAAAGAACATAACAAACAATTGGTTGAGGCAGCGCAGCAAGCTGGGGGAGCGACAGCTATCGATTTCGCCATATTTCAGAATCATGGTTACCGGGGGCTGTATGGTGGATTAGATCAGAAAGCTATTCATCAGCGGAAGGGGCTGAAAAAGAATCAGAAGATCCTGGATCATATGGGTTCAACAGAACTGGCGGCTAATCTCTTTCGAGCTACCCAAACAGAAGAAAAACTCAAGCGGGATGGCGTGAATTCAAAACAGCAAGCAAACACCACACACTTTGACGTGGGTCGCAAGGTGAGGCAAACCATTCAGGAACTTGGCGGAACCATGCCTGAGGAGTTGCCGACCCCGCAGGTCAGCATCAAGCAGTTGGAAAACAGTGTAAAAATTACAGAGAAGAAATAGCAGAAACTAAAAACTCTTTTTGTTGATTGAGACACCCGATGCGTAAGCCAAGGTCCAGGTGCAGTGAACACAATGGCTAAATATTGCACCTTTCTTTTCCCCCCTCAGTTTTAACCTATTTTTTCTTATGCATTTTCTCAGACAAGAAGTCAGAAGAATGCATCTCTGCTACAGAAAATAGCGATTTCACATAACTACAAGTTATCAATTTCCCCTCACCTTAAAAAATCTCAATCGTGACAATGCGCACAAATCGCTACCCTGCCAGACAGATTTTTAGGGAGAGAACCATGCTGTTACACATTTTGTATTTGGTTGGCATTACTGCCGAAGCCATGACGGGGGCGCTGGCGGCCGGACGACGGCGCATGGATACATTTGGCGTAATTATTATTGCGACCGCCACCGCAATTGGCGGAGGGTCAGTGCGCGATATTCTGCTGGGCCACTATCCGCTCGGCTGGGTCAAACACCCGGAATATGTGATTATCGTCGCTACCGCCGCAGTACTCACCACTATCGTTGCTCCTGTAATGCCTTACCTGCGCAAAGTGTTTCTGGTGCTCGATGCGCTCGGACTGGTGGTCTTTTCTATCATCGGGGCACAGGTTGCACTGGATATGGGGCACGGCCCAATTATTGCCGTTGTCGCGGCGGTAACCACCGGCGTGTTTGGCGGCGTTTTGCGCGATATGTTCTGTAAACGCATCCCACTGGTATTCCAGAAAGAGTTGTATGCCGGTGTCTCATTTGCCTCCGCCGTGCTGTACATCGCGCTGCAACACTATGTTTCTAATCATGATGTGGTAATTATCTCCACCCTGGTATTCGGCTTTTTTGCCCGCTTACTGGCGCTACGCCTTAAGCTGGGATTACCGGTCTTTTACTACAGCCACGAAGGACACTAAGGTTCAAAACCTGTGATCTGCTGGGCAGCCAGCCAACTGCCCAGCTTCTTGATTTGCGCATTTTCCTTCCATTCAATAACCTGTCTGGCGCGCCCCGATCCAGTGCCCGGCAGCTGCTGCCAGAACTGCTCCGTGCTAAATAAAAGTTGCGACCAGGACCGTTCATCACTGGCATTAAGCGCCGCCCGGGTTAGCGGTATTCCCATTGCCATCACCCAGCGAGTAAAAGGCTGCTTACGAGCCAGATTAAACTGATGCCATAGCTGCGCACTTTTACTTTTCGCGATCCCCGGCGTGTTCTGTAATTGCTCTGGCGTTAATAAAAGCCAGGAAAAGATATGTTCAAAGCGATGAGTCTGATGCAGCGCGCGCCAACCGGCCTCACCAATGCCATCCAGCCCAAGAACCTGTTTTGCCCCCAGCCAGACTAAGCGTGAAATGAACTGTTCCTGACAAACATCAGAAGCAAAGTAGCAGGTCAACGAGTTAAAGCGGTTTTCTGGCGGTGTCGGTTTTGTACGTTCTGCACCGCGCCACACCACATCATCAATGCGAGGAATACCCTGACCGGCAAGGCTGACGAGAATCTGATCACCAGGCGCAATATCCCACTCCTGCCAGCGCCTGACGGAACCAATATTCACCCGCTGGACTTTTTTATCATCCAGCATGACAGGTGCGAGTGACGCAACCACCGATATTTTACCGCTCTTACCCACCGCAAACTGAATTGCCTTCACTTCGGCAACCTGAGCTACAGGTTGATATTTCCAGGCCACCAGCCACTCTGCCTGGCCCGGTAGCCAATGGCGGGATTCTGGCTCTTTCGCCGCTCGTACAACTACGCCATCGGTGACGAAGGGTAATTCCGCTTTCCACCACTCATTGCGTACGCGCGCAACTTCATCAGCATTTTTCACCGCACGGGTATACGTCTGCGTTAGAGTAAAACCTGCGGTAGCCAGCTCTTTTAAACGATCAGACATTAACTGCGGTCCATCCGGCCATGCCCAGACAAAAACGCCCAGAGAATTCAGCGTGTCGCTATCGTCCTGGCGCATCATCAAGCCAGCAACTTTTGCGCGGACATTTATTCCCCCCATTTGTTGTTGGATATGCCCCTCGCGCTGGAGAAATATTTCCCCCTGAAGCGTACTGTTGGCTAAAGGCCCGCTAACGGTTTGCGGCACAGCGGAAATTAAGCTAACTTTCTGCGTCCAGTCCTCGCCTTTCAGGCCATTACCGCGACTGATTGCTTTGTTCAGTTTCCCGTCCCGATAAACCAGGGTTACCGCAACGCCATCAACTTTTGGCTGCACCCAAAGATCGCTACGTTCTCGCATCCACAGACTTAATGCGTTTTTATCCACCATTTTGCGTACACCCGTATGGGCAACCGGATGCATAACCGCACCATTTAAAGGCGGCATCATCACGTCGCGGGGCTCGCTCCCAAAGCAGCGTTGCCACTGCGTAAGACGGGCGCTTAACTGATCGTAAACACCGTCTTCCACCTCACTTTTTCCTTCCTTCCAGTAGTCATCGTCCCACTGTTTTATTTGCTGTTGCAGGCGGGAAATTTCTTCCTGTGCTCTGGCTGGCGACCAGGCCGGACAGACCGCCCACACAGATGATTGCCAGCACAAGATACCTATTAATATCGCCATCCATACTTTCATCATCACCTCCGCTGTAGATAGTCAGGCAGATATACAACGTGATGAAAGCAAAGCCGAGTGGCAAAAACGGAGTCTGCGAGGACGCTTCCTGAAAATCGTCTTTATTGCAGTGAATGACAGGCAAATGCGGAAGCAGCTACGCAAAACGCAACAACTTTGCGCAAAAAGTGTGAGCAAGGGCTACGTCACATGGCCGCGCCGTGTATAATAAGCTCGTATGTAGGCTTTATTTCGCTAATCACATACGAAAGATACTCATGGCTCAAGGCACGCTTTATATTGTTTCTGCCCCCAGTGGCGCGGGTAAATCCAGCCTGATTCAGGCTTTATTAAAAACCCAACCGTTGTATGACACCCAGGTTTCTGTTTCACACACCACACGCCAACCGCGTCCTGGTGAAGTCCACGGTGAACATTATTTCTTTGTTAATCATGATGAATTTAAAGAAATGATTAGCAGAGATGCGTTCCTCGAACACGCAGAAGTTTTTGGTAATTACTATGGCACTTCGCGTGAGGCCATTGAGCAAGTACTGGCGACCGGTGTCGATGTTTTTCTCGATATCGACTGGCAGGGCGCGCAGCAAATTCGCCAGAAGATGCCGCACGCGCGGAGTATCTTTATTTTACCGCCGTCCAAAATTGAACTGGACCGCCGTCTACGCGGTCGCGGTCAGGACAGCGAAGAGGTCATTGCAAAGCGTATGGCGCAAGCTGTTGCAGAAATGAGCCATTACGCCGAATATGATTATCTGATTGTGAATGATGACTTCGATACCGCGTTGACCGATTTGAAGACCATTATTCGCGCCGAACGTCTGCGCATGAGCCGCCAAAAGCAGCGTCATGACGCTTTAATCAGCAAATTGTTGGCAGACTGAACCTGATTTCAGTATCATGCCCAGTCATTTCTTCACCTGTGGAGCTTTTTAAGTATGGCACGCGTAACTGTTCAGGACGCTGTAGAGAAAATTGGTAACCGTTTTGACCTGGTACTGGTCGCCGCGCGTCGCGCTCGTCAGATGCAGGTAGGCGGAAAGGATCCGCTGGTACCGGAAGAAAACGATAAACCCACTGTAATCGCGCTGCGCGAAATCGAAGAAGGTCTGATCAACAACCAGATCCTCGACGTTCGCGAACGCCAGGAACAGCAAGAGCAGGAAGCCGCTGAATTACAAGCCGTTACCGCTATTGCTGAAGGTCGTCGTTAATCACAAAGCGGGTCGCCCTTGTATCTGTTTGAAAGCCTGAATCAACTGATTCAAACCTACCTGCCGGAAGACCAAATCAAGCGTCTGCGGCAGGCGTATCTCGTTGCACGTGATGCTCACGAGGGGCAAACACGTTCAAGCGGTGAACCCTATATCACGCACCCGGTAGCGGTTGCCTGCATTCTGGCCGAGATGAAACTCGACTATGAAACGCTGATGGCGGCGCTGCTGCATGACGTGATTGAAGATACTCCCGCCACCTACCAGGATATGGAACAGCTTTTTGGTAAAAGCGTCGCCGAGCTGGTAGAGGGGGTGTCGAAACTTGATAAACTCAAGTTCCGCGATAAGAAAGAGGCGCAGGCCGAAAACTTTCGCAAGATGATTATGGCGATGGTGCAGGATATCCGCGTCATCCTCATCAAACTTGCCGACCGTACCCACAACATGCGCACGCTGGGCTCACTTCGCCCGGACAAACGTCGCCGCATCGCCCGTGAAACTCTCGAAATTTATAGCCCGCTGGCGCACCGTTTAGGTATCCACCACATTAAAACCGAACTCGAAGAGCTGGGTTTTGAGGCGCTGTATCCCAACCGTTATCGCGTAATCAAAGAAGTGGTGAAAGCCGCGCGCGGCAACCGTAAAGAGATGATCCAGAAGATTCTTTCTGAAATCGAAGGGCGTTTGCAGGAAGCGGGAATACCGTGCCGCGTCAGTGGTCGCGAGAAGCATCTTTATTCGATTTACTGCAAAATGGTGCTCAAAGAGCAGCGTTTTCACTCGATCATGGACATCTACGCTTTCCGCGTGATCGTCAATGATTCTGACACCTGTTATCGCGTGCTGGGCCAGATGCACAGCCTGTACAAGCCGCGTCCGGGCCGCGTGAAAGACTATATCGCCATTCCAAAAGCGAACGGCTATCAGTCTTTGCACACCTCGATGATCGGCCCGCACGGTGTGCCGGTTGAGGTCCAGATCCGTACCGAAGATATGGACCAGATGGCGGAGATGGGTGTTGCCGCGCACTGGGCTTATAAAGAGCACGGCGAAACCAGTACTACCGCACAAATCCGCGCCCAGCGCTGGATGCAAAGCCTGCTGGAGCTGCAACAGAGCGCCGGTAGTTCGTTTGAATTTATCGAGAGCGTTAAATCCGATCTCTTCCCGGATGAGATTTACGTTTTCACACCGGAAGGGCGCATTGTCGAGCTGCCTGCCGGTGCAACGCCCGTCGACTTCGCTTATGCAGTGCATACCGATATCGGTCATGCCTGCGTGGGCGCACGCGTTGACCGCCAGCCTTACCCGCTGTCGCAGCCGCTTACCAGCGGTCAAACCGTTGAAATCATTACCGCTCCGGGCGCTCGCCCGAATGCCGCTTGGCTGAACTTTGTCGTTAGCTCGAAAGCGCGCGCCAAAATTCGTCAGTTGCTGAAAAACCTCAAGCGTGATGATTCTGTAAGCCTGGGCCGTCGTCTGCTCAACCATGCTTTGGGTGGTAGCCGTAAGCTGAATGAAATCCCGCAGGAAAATATTCAGCGCGAGCTGGATCGCATGAAGCTGGCAACGCTTGACGATCTGCTGGCAGAAATCGGACTTGGTAACGCAATGAGCGTGGTGGTCGCGAAAAATCTGCAACATGGGGACGCCTCCATTCCACCGGCAACCCAAAGCCACGGACATCTGCCCATTAAAGGTGCCGATGGCGTGCTGATCACCTTTGCGAAATGCTGCCGCCCTATTCCTGGCGACCCGATTATCGCCCACGTCAGCCCCGGTAAAGGTCTGGTGATCCACCATGAATCCTGCCGTAATATCCGTGGCTACCAGAAAGAGCCAGAGAAGTTTATGGCTGTGGAATGGGATAAAGAGACGGCGCAGGAGTTCATCACCGAAATCAAGGTGGAGATGTTCAATCATCAGGGTGCGCTGGCAAACCTGACGGCGGCAATTAACACCACGACTTCGAATATTCAAAGTTTGAATACGGAAGAGAAAGATGGTCGCGTCTACAGCGCCTTTATTCGTCTGACCGCTCGTGACCGTGTGCATCTGGCGAATATCATGCGCAAAATCCGCGTGATGCCAGACGTGATTAAAGTCACCCGAAACCGAAATTAATGTTTTATGAACCCAACACGTTATGCACGCATCTGCGAAATGCTCGCCAGGCGGCAGCCTGATCTGACCGTCTGCATGGAGCAGGTCCACAAACCTCATAACGTTTCTGCGATTATTCGTACCGCAGATGCCGTTGGCGTACATGAAGTTCACGCCGTCTGGCCTGGTAGCCGCATGCGCACCATGGCTTCGGCAGCGGCGGGTAGTAACAGCTGGGTACAGGTGAAAACACACCGCACCATTGGCGATGCCGTCGCTCATCTCAAAGGCCAGGGCATGCAGATTCTGGCAACCCATCTTTCTGATAACGCTGTCGATTTCCGCGAAATTGATTACACTCGCCCGACCTGCATTTTGATGGGACAGGAGAAAACGGGCATCACGCAGGAAGCATTGGCCCTGGCGGATCAGGACATCATCATTCCGATGATCGGCATGGTGCAGTCGCTGAATGTTTCCGTTGCCTCAGCCCTCATTCTTTACGAAGCCCAGCGTCAGCGGCAAAATGCAGGCATGTACCTGCGTGAAAACAGCATGTTGCCGGAAGCAGAGCAACAACGCCTGTTGTTTGAAGGCGGCTATCCGGTGCTGGCGAAAGTCGCAAAACGCAAAGGCCTGCCTTATCCCCACGTCAATCAGCAAGGCGAGATCGAAGCTGATGCCGACTGGTGGGCTACTATGCAGGCTGCAGGGTAAGTGCCATGAAAGGTCGCCTGTTAGATGCTGTCCCACTCAGTTCCCTAACGGGCGTTGGCGCAGCACTTAGTAACAAACTGGCGAAAATCAACCTGCATACCGTGCAGGATCTACTCTTACACCTTCCCCTGCGCTACGAAGATCGCACCCATCTCTACCCCATCGGAGAACTACTGCCGGGCGTTTATGCCACGGTGGAAGGCGAAGTGCTGAACTGCAATATCTCCTTCGGCGGTCGGCGGATGATGACCTGCCAGATCAGCGACGGTTCCGGCATCCTCACCATGCGCTTTTTCAATTTCAGCGCGGCAATGAAAAATAGCCTGGCGGCGGGCCGCCGTGTACTGGCTTATGGCGAAGCAAAGCGCGGTAAATATGGTGCGGAGATGATCCACCCGGAATACCGCGTGCAGGGCGATCTCAGCACGCCAGAATTACAGGAAACGCTCACGCCGGTTTATCCAACAACGGAAGGCGTAAAGCAGGCCACGCTGCGTAAATTAACCGACCAGGCGCTGGATCTGCTCGACACCTGCGCCATTGAAGAACTCCTGCCGCCGGAACTGTCACAAGGAATGATGACGCTACCGGAAGCGTTGCGCACTTTGCACCGCCCGCCACCGACGCTACAGCTTAGCGATCTGGAAACCGGGCAGCATCCGGCGCAACGTCGTCTGATTCTGGAAGAACTGCTGGCGCACAACCTCAGCATGTTAGCCTTACGTGCCGGAGCACAGCGTTTTCATGCCCAGCCGCTGAGCGCCAATGACACGCTGAAAAATAAACTCCTCGCCGCCTTACCGTTCAAGCCAACGGGCGCACAGGCACGCGTAGTGGCGGAGATCGAGCGCGATATGGCGCTGGATGTGCCGATGATGCGTCTGGTGCAGGGCGATGTAGGTTCCGGTAAAACGCTGGTCGCCGCCCTCGCCGCGTTGCGTGCGATTGCCCACGGCAAACAGGTAGCATTGATGGCACCAACCGAATTACTCGCCGAGCAGCACGCCAATAACTTCCGCAACTGGTTTGCACCGCTCGGTATCGAAGTGGGCTGGCTCGCCGGTAAGCAGAAAGGTAAAGCACGGCTGGCACAGCAGGAAGCCATCGCCAGCGGTCAGGTGCAGATGATTGTCGGTACACACGCCATCTTCCAGGAACAGGTGCAGTTTAACGGCCTGGCGCTGGTGATTATCGACGAACAGCATCGTTTTGGCGTGCATCAGCGTCTGGCATTGTGGGAGAAAGGCCAGCAGCAGGGCTTCCATCCGCATCAGTTGATCATGACCGCCACGCCGATCCCCCGCACGCTGGCAATGACTGCGTATGCCGATCTCGATACCTCGGTGATAGATGAGCTGCCGCCAGGCCGCACGCCAGTGACTACGGTCGCTATTCCTGATACCCGCCGTACCGACATCATTGACCGCGTGCACCACGCCTGCATAACTGAAGGTCGTCAGGCATACTGGGTTTGTACGTTGATTGAAGAGTCGGAATTGCTGGAAGCGCAGGCGGCGGAAGCTACCTGGGAAGAGTTGAAACTGGCGCTACCAGAGTTGAACGTTGGCCTGGTACACGGGCGGATGAAACCTGCCGAGAAACAGGCGGTGATGGCGTCGTTTAAACAAGGTGAGCTACACCTGCTGGTTGCCACAACCGTTATTGAAGTCGGCGTTGATGTGCCTAACGCCAGTCTGATGATTATCGAAAACCCGGAGCGTCTGGGTCTGGCGCAGTTACACCAGCTGCGCGGGCGCGTAGGTCGTGGCGCGGTGGCTTCTCACTGCGTGCTGCTCTACAAAACGCCGCTTTCTAAAACGGCGCAAATTCGCCTGCAAGTGCTGCGCGACAGTAACGACGGTTTTGTGATTGCGCAAAAAGATCTGGAGATTCGCGGCCCTGGCGAATTGTTAGGCACGCGTCAGACGGGTAATGCTGAATTTAAAGTGGCGGATTTACTGCGCGATCAGGCGATGATCCCGGAAGTTCAGCGCCTGGCACGCCATATTCACGAACGTTACCCACAACAGGCAAAAGCCCTGATAGAACGCTGGATGCCGGAGACGGAACGTTACTCGAATGCGTAAAAGGCGGCAGTGAGAAGACCGCCATTTCAGGTTACCCTACCTTCCTGCCGGATGCGATTCATCACCCTACAAATTCAATAAATTATGAATCAATACGCAGGCTTGATAAGCGAAGCGTATCAGGCATTTGTCTTTGTTGCGGCGGCACTTCTACCGCCGCTTCATCGGTTAACCGGCAAAAATCGGCAACATCAAATACAACTTAATTACCAGCGCATTGACGATATCGATAAAGAACGCACCGACCATCGGCACCACCAAAAACGCCATGTGCGACGGGCCAAAGCGTTCAGTGATCGCCTGCATGTTGGCGATTGCCGTTGGCGTTGCACCGAGGCCAAAACCACAGTGACCCGCAGCCAGCACTGCCGCATCGTAGTTTTTGCCCATCATGCGCCAGGTAACGAAGATGGCATACAACGCCATGAAGATGGTCTGTACCACCAGAATCGCCAGCATCGGCAGCGCCAGCGAAGCCAGCTCCCACAGTTTCAGCCCCATCAACGCCATCGCCAGGAACAACGACAAGCTTACGTTACCCAGCACGGATACCGCACGCTCAAAGACGCGGTAAAAGCCCATTATTGACAGACCGTTGCTCAGAATCACGCCAACAAACAGTACACAGACGAAGGTCGGCAGTTCAAAAGCAGTGCCAGCCAAAAGTTGCGCAACAATTTTCCCCACCGTCAGGCAGATAGCAATCAGCGCGATAGTTTCAATCAGCACCAACGAGGTGATCATGCGTCCCACATCCGGCTTTTCAAACGCCGTCGGGACTTCCTGGTCATCCGGAATACCGTTCGGCGTGGTGGAGTGTTTCACCAGATAGCGCGCCACCGGACCGCCAATCAAGCCGCCCAGCACCAGACCGAACGTTGCACAGGCCATCGCCACTTCCGTCGCATTGGTGAAGCCATAACGTTCAATGAACAATTTACTCCACGCAGCGCCCGTACCGTGACCGCCGGAAAGCGTAATAGAACCGGCCAACAGCCCCATCAGCGGATCAAGCCCTAACAAGCTAGCCATACCAATGCCAATGGCATTTTGCATCACCAACAGACCAACAACCACAATCAAGAAGATGCCAACCACACGCCCACCGGCACGCAAACTGGCAATGTTGGCGTTCAGGCCAATGGTGGCGAAGAAAGCCAGCATTAACGGATCGCGCAGGGACATATCAAAGTTGACTTCCCAGCCCATGCTTTTTTTCAGTACTAGTAGCGCCAGCGCCACCAACAAACCACCCGCAACAGGTTCCGGTATGGTGTATTTCTTCAAAAAGGAGACGGAATGGACCAACTTACGCCCGAGCAGCAACGTCAGCGTTGCGGCAACAAGCGTTGCTAAAGTATCGAGATGAAACATAGTTACTCCTTTGTATCCGCATCACTCTTTCATACTCGTCATACTTCATCGCGCAGTGGCAACTTCATGAACTATGACGGGTATCGAGTTATGCTTTCCTGGGTCAAATTCTCAGCTGTTAATGAACAAATGGCATGGATTTTAAGCAGAAAAATACCAAAAGTTATATAAAAAAGTGCATTTATCTCATTTAAATATTTAGATGAGGATGTGGCAAACGTTTGCTTTTCTCTTTCGGTCAGCTAAAATGCCCGCTTTGCTACCACGGGATTGTTTTCGATGTCTGTTTCCACCCTCGAGTCAGAAAATGCGCAACCGGTTGCGCAGACTCAAAACAGCGAACTGATTTACCGTCTTGAAGATCGTCCGCCGCTTCCTCAAACCCTGTTTGCCGCCTGTCAGCATCTGCTGGCGATGTTCGTTGCGGTGATCACGCCAGCGCTATTAATCTGCCAGGCGCTGGGTTTACCGGCACAAGACACGCAACACATTATTAGTATGTCGCTGTTTGCCTCCGGTGTGGCATCGATTATTCAAATTAAGGCCTGGGGTCCGGTTGGCTCCGGGCTGTTGTCTATTCAGGGCACCAGCTTCAACTTTGTTGCCCCGCTGATTATGGGCGGTACCGCGCTGAAAACCGGTGGTGCTGATGTTCCTACCATGATGGCGGCTTTGTTCGGCACGTTGATGCTGGCAAGTTGCACCGAGATGGTGATCTCCCGCGTTCTGCATCTGGCGCGCCGCATTATTACGCCGCTGGTTTCTGGCGTTGTGGTGATGATTATCGGCCTGTCGCTAATTCAGGTTGGGTTAACGTCCATTGGCGGCGGTTACGCAGCCATGAGCGATAACACCTTCGGCGCACCGAAAAATCTGCTGCTGGCAGGCGTGGTCTTAGCCTTAATTATCCTGCTTAACCGTCAACGTAACCCTTACTTACGCGTGGCCTCACTGGTAATTGCGATGGCGGCCGGATATGCGCTGGCGTGGTTTATGGGCATGTTGCCAGAAAGCAACGAACCTATGACGCAAGAACTGATTATGGTGCCAACGCCGCTCTATTACGGTCTTGGCATTGAATGGAGTCTGCTGCTGCCGCTGATGCTGGTCTTTATGATCACTTCGCTGGAAACCATTGGCGATATCACGGCGACCTCTGACGTTTCCGAACAGCCAGTGTCCGGTCCGCTGTACATGAAACGCCTGAAAGGCGGCGTGCTGGCAAACGGCCTGAACTCGTTTGTTTCGGCGGTGTTTAACACCTTCCCGAACTCCTGCTTCGGGCAAAACAACGGAGTGATCCAGTTGACTGGTGTTGCCAGCCGCTATGTCGGTTTTGTCGTCGCGCTGATGTTGATCGTGCTGGGTCTGTTCCCGGCAGTGAGCGGTTTTGTACAACACATTCCAGAACCGGTTCTGGGCGGCGCAACGCTTGTAATGTTTGGCACCATCGCCGCCTCCGGTGTGCGTATCGTTTCTCGTGAGCCGCTGAACCGTCGGGCGATTCTGATTATCGCGCTGTCGCTGGCGGTTGGTCTGGGCGTGTCTCAGCAGCCGCTGATTTTGCAGTTTGCCCCTGAATGGCTGAAAAACCTGCTCTCCTCCGGGATCGCCGCGGGCGGTATTACTGCCATCGTGCTGAATCTGATTTTCCCACCAGAAAAACAGTAATTCACTGGCGGCGGTAAGATAATTACCGCCGCAGTCTCACCTCTTTAACCATTCCCGCCTTGAGGATTGCGCGTAAATCGTGCATAACTCCCTTATGTGCATTTCACGGGATGGAAGACCATGAAATTTATTGGGAAGCTGCTTCTCTACATTCTCATCGCTCTGTTAGTGGTGATCGCTGGCCTCTATTTTCTTCTGCAAACCCGCTGGGGAGCAGAACATATCAGCGCATGGGTTTCCGAGAATAGCGACTATCATCTGGCCTTCGGGGCGATGGATCACCGTTTTTCCGCGCCATCTCATATCGTGCTGGAGAACGTCACGTTTGGTCGTGATGGCCAGCCCGCGACCCTGGTGGCCAAAAGTGTCGACATTGCGCTAAGCAGTCGGCAACTGACCGAACCACGCCATGTCGATACCATCCTGCTGGAAAACGGGACGCTGAATCTCACCGACCAGACCGCGCCGCTACCGTTCAAAGCCGATCGTCTGCAACTGCGTGATATGGCGTTTAATAGCCCGAATAGCGAATGGAAACTGAGCGCGCAGCGGGTAAATGGCGGCGTAGTTCCGTGGTCACCAAAAGCCGGTAAAGTGCTGGGTACGAAGGCGCAGATTCAGTTTAGTGCCGGATCGCTTTCGCTCAATGATGTTCCTGCCACCAATGTACTGATTGAAGGCAGTATTGATAACGATCGCGTTACGCTGACTAACCTGGGTGCCGACATCGCCCGCGGGACATTAACCGGAAACGCGCAGCGTAACGCCGACGGCAGCTGGCAAGTGGAAAACCTGCGCATGGCGGATATACGTCTACAAAGCGAAAAATCGCTAACCGACTTCTTTGCGCCATTACGCTCTGTCCCGTCGTTGCAGATTGGTCGCCTGGAAGTGATCGATGCTCGTTTGCAAGGTCCGGACTGGGCGGTGACCGACCTCGATCTCAGCTTGCGCAACATGACCTTCAGTAAAGATGACTGGCAGACACAGGAAGGCAAACTGTCGATGAACGCTAGCGAGTTCATTTATGGTTCGCTGCATTTATTTGACCCGATTATAAACACGGAATTTTCCCCGCAGGGCGTAGCGCTGCGCCAGTTCACCAGCCGCTGGGAAGGGGGTATGGTCAGAACGTCAGGGAACTGGCTGCGTGACGGGAAAACGTTGATCCTTGATGATGCGGCAATTGCCGGGCTGGAATATACCTTGCCGAAAAACTGGCAACAGTTGTGGATGGAAACGACACCCGGTTGGTTAAACAGCCTGCAACTGAAGAGATTTAGCGCCAGCCGCAATCTGATCATTGATATCGACCCTGACTTCCCGTGGCAGCTCACCGCGCTCGATGGTTACGGTGCCAACCTGACGCTGGTTACCGATCATAAATGGGGCGTCTGGAGTGGCTCGGCGAATCTGAATGCTGCCGCCGCGACATTCAATCGTGTTGATGTTCGTCGCCCGTCGCTGGCGCTGACCGCCAACAGCAGCACGGTGAATATCAGCGAACTGAGTGCATTTACTGAAAAAGGCATTCTGGAAGCCACCGCCAGTGTTTCACAAACGCCACAACGTCAGACACATATCAGCCTGAATGGACGCGGTGTGCCGGTGAATATTTTGCAACAGTGGGGATGGCCTGAATTACCGTTGACTGGCGACGGCAATATTCAGCTTACCGCCAGTGGCGATATTCAGGCCAATGTCCCGTTGAAACCTACGGTTAGCGGGCAATTGCATGCCGTGAACGCCGCAAAGCAGCAAGTGACTCAAACCATGAATGCTGGCATCGTTTCCAGCGGTGAAGTTACATCGACGGAGCCGGTGCGGTAAACATCAATCTCGCCGGGTACGACTCAGACGTACCCGGCATTCCATCAATAGATTACAACGTAATTGTCAGCGCATTCCCTTGAGGCTTCACCACCAGCCCCTGCTCACTTTCAGCCTGCTAACCGTCTTGCAGACCATTTACTTTCACAACATTGCGCAGGCACAGTGTCCAGTTCTTCGCCTCGCCCGCACCAGTCACAGTAATCGTGTTGCCAGTACGTGCTGCTTTTAAAGTAAAGATCACCGATCCGTCAGCAGCGGGCACTTCACAGACGGCTTCATGCCCGTCTTGCAGATTAAAGAGGTGGAATGCCGTGCCTTCGTGCCACACGTAATCGGGACGTTGATCGTTGTTGCCCAGCGCCAGTAGAGTGTTATCACGCACATAAACGGGCAGACTCAGGAAGCCGTGCTGCTGTTTATGCCAGCGACTACCGTCGAGTTCATCGTTGTGCCACAGGTGTGTCCAGCGACCTTCCGGCAGGTAGAACTGCACATCGCCCGCTTCAGTGAACACCGGCGCAACCATCACGTTGTCGCCTAACATGTATTGACGGTCAAGGTAATCACAAGCCGGATCGTCCGGGAACTCCATCATCATGGCCCGCATCATCGGCGTACCCCGCGCGTTCGCACGCGCAGCTTCACGATACAGATACGGCATCATGCGGCATTTCAGTTGCGTGAAGAAGCGCACCACATCACAGGACTCATCATCGTAGGCCCACGGCACACGATAAGATTTGCTACCGTGTAAACGGCTATGGCTGGAGAGCAAACCAAACGCGCACCAGCGTTTGTAAACGTGCGCCGGAGCGGTATTTTCAAAGCCGCCGATATCGTGGCTCCAGAAGCCAAAACCTGAAAGGCCAATAGACAAACCACCGCGCAGGCTTTCCGCCATTGATTCGTAGTTAGCGTAACAATCGCCACCCCAGTGTACCGGGAATTTCTGCGCACCGACGGAGGCCGAGCGGGCAAACAAGACAGCTTCTTCCTCACCAACGGTGTCCTTGAGCACGTTCCACACCAGTTCGTTGTAGATGTACGCATAATGGTTATGCATTTTCTGCGGATCGGAACCGTCAAACCACTGAACATCAGTTGGGATACGTTCGCCAAAGTCGGTCTTAAAGCAATCAACGCCCATCGCGACCAGACCTTTCAGTTTGTCGGCGTACCATTTGCAGGCATCCGGATTGGTAAAGTCATAAATCGCCAGACCTGGCTGCCATTTATCCCACTGCCATAGCGAACCGTCCGGGCGTTTGAGTAAATAGCCTTTCTCTTGTAACTCTTTAAAGACGGGGGATTTTTGACCGATATAGGGGTTAATCCAGACGCAGATTTTCAGTCCTTTCGCTTTCAGGCGGCGGATCATCCCTTCCGGGTCAGGGAAAGTCAGCGGGTCCCACTCAAAATCGCACCACTGGAAGGCTTTCATCCAGAAACAGTCAAAGTGGAAAACATGCAGCGGCAGATTGCGTTCCGCCATACCATCGATAAAGCTGTTTACCGTCGCTTCGTCGTAGTTGGTGGTAAATGAAGTGGTTAGCCACAGGCCGAAGGACCACGCGGGCGGCAGCGCCGGACGACCAGTAAAGCGGGTATAACGATCAAGTACCGCTTTCGGCGTCGGGCCGTCGATAACAAAGTATTCGAGATATTCACTCTCAACGCTGAACTGCACTTTGGAGACTTTCTCCGATCCCACTTCAAAAGAGACACACTGGGGATGATTGACCAGTACCCCATAACCACGGTTAGTCATGTAGAACGGGATATTTTTATACGCCTGTTCAGTACTTGTGCCGCCGTCCCGGTTCCAGGTCTCTACCGTCTGGCCATTGCGCACCAGGGCAGTAAAGCGCTCTCCCAGACCGTAAACTGTTTCGCCAACGCCAAGATCAAGCCGCTCAAACATATAATTGCGTTGATTATTCGTGTCCTGCACGTAGCCATTATTTTTCACCTGACTACCGGTAATACGTTCGCCGTTGCGCAGAAAATCCAGTGACCAGAACTCACCTTTGCTGACACGCGCGCTTAAGTTGCCACTTTTAAACTCAGCATAACGTTCTGTGTTTTCGATTGTGACCTTCACGTCCTGCAAAATATTGAGCGGATAATGAGGACCGTTATTCAGCGCCCCCTGAAAATGCTCAATCCGCACACCGACAATACCTTCCTGTGGGGAGAAAAAGCGCAACGTAAATAAAGGCGTATCAAGCTGCCAGGTACGTTCACGCACATCACGGGGGGCAGCATAGACCACCATTTCATTATCCTGCTGTTCAACCTCGAACACCTGAAGCGGGTGAATCAAATTGAGGCCAGGTTGAATCAACCAGTTTCCATCGCTAATTTTCATTGCCGTTCCTTAGTTCTGCACTTCTTGAGAGGTGAATTGTTGCTGGCAACGGCGTTTACCCTGAGCCAGCTGTTCCATAACGGTTTTCAGATTGTGCGTCGTGAGTGAGTAGTAGCGTTTAGCGATAATCGCGCTCAGCAAATAACAGATCGCCGGAACAATCGTGAATAGCGCAATAATGATGCTAATCGTGGCGCTGTTCTGCGCTTTTTCTGCCGCATCATATCCGCCATAAGCCAGCATCCAGCCGATAAGAGCGCCGCCGAAGGCCAACCCCAGTTTGAGCACAAACAGCGTGCCAGCAAAACTGATCCCGGTCAGGCGTTTACCATTGCACCACTCGCCGTAGTCGACGGTATCGGACATCATTACCCACTGGATAGGTGTCACCAGTTGATGCAACACACCAATCACGAAGATGAAGACAAACATAGTGATGCTGGCCTGCATGGGAACAAAGAACATCGCGAGGCTAATCACTGCCAGCAGGGCGTTCGTCCACCAGAAGATAGTGACTTTACATTTCCAGTCGGTCAGAGGTTTTGCCAGTGCGGAACCAATCAGGTTACCCACGCAATAAGTGGTGAGAAAAGCGACAAACACTTCCGGCGTGCCCAAAATCCATGTGACGTAATACATCATCGCCCCACCGCGTACGCACACCGCCAGGATATTGAAAATGGTTAGTAAACCGACAATCCGCCACTGGTCGTTTTGCCAGATATCACGTAAATCTTCCCGCATAGACGTTGTTGTAGGTGGTGCTTCAACGCGTTCTTTAGTGGTGAAGAAACAAAATGCCAGCATCATGAATGCCACCACGGAAAGGACCGCGATACCGCCCTGGAAACCGAGTGGTTTATTATCACCGCCAATTAAATTAACCAGTGGCATCATCAGAACAGTAGAAAGCATGCCTCCCGCGGTCGCCAGCACAAAACGCCAGGATTGCAGCGAGATACGCTGAGTCGGGTCATTGGTGATTACACCACCCAATGCGCAGTAAGGGATATTGACGACGGTATAAAGTAAGGTAAGTAGGGTGTAAGTAATTGCTGCATAGATCATTTTGCCGTTCATACTGAGATCTGGCGTGCTATAGGCCAGTACACAGACGATCCCGAATGGCAGTGCGCCAAACAGTACCCACGGACGAAATTTACCCCAGCGAGAGCGCGTTCGATCGGCCAACAACCCCATGCAAGGATCGGAAATCGCATCCAGTGCACGAGCGACCAAAAACATGGTTCCGACAAAACCGGCAGGAATGCCAAAAATATCGGTATAAAAGAACATCATATATAACATTACGTTATCGAAAATAATGTGGCTGGCGGCGTCTCCCATGCCATAACCAATTTTCTCTTTAACGGACAACACTTCACTCTTCATCTGCTTTTCCTTGATGCTATAGGGGTGCTGAGACCGATAACGCATTTTGTAAACCATCCCTGTGAGAGCGAATATTCCGATATCTGGTTATTAATTTATGATTCTTGTTTTATGTGATCGTGGTAGCGTTAATTCCGCTCATATATCATTGTAAAATATGGGTTTTATATGAACTATAATGCTTTCGTGATAATACGCTGCGTGTATTAGGCGGAAAAAACTGATCTGGGGGATGTAGAAACTCAAGGAAGTAGCTATAATGCGCCCCGCCTCCATGTAGCAATCGAGGCGCGGAAGATCGTCGTCTCCGGTGAGGCGGCTGGACTTCAAATCCAGTTGGGGCCGCCAGCGGTCCCGGGCAGGTTCGACTCCTGTGATCTTCCGCCAATTAATCTCTTCTGAACTCTCCCAATGTAAATAACCTCCTTCTAACCCCTTATATATCAGGGTTTCTTTGTATTCAGAGGTCAACCTACTTCACCCCATATCAAGTTGCTTTTGGGGGTGCTTTTGGGGGTGTTATTTCTCACTGAAATATCAGCACCCCCATAATGGGAAAAATATGATACATTACAACGGGTTTTAACAATATCTCTGTTATACAAGAGGGCATCAGGGGTATCGGGTTAGTTACTGGCAGAAATCCCCTCAGAAACATGGATTCATCAAAAGCCGGAGAATGTCATGGCATTAACCGATATTAAAGTGAAAACCGCAAAGCCAAAAGAAAAGCCCTATAAGATTGCTGATGGCGGCGGTATGTATCTACTGATTAACACTAATGGTTCTAAGTACTGGCGTATGAAGTACCGCTTTGCTGGTAAAGAAAAGATGCTTTCTATTGGCGTATACCCCGATGTATCGCTAGCCGATGCTCGCGAAAAACGCAGTGAAGCCAGGAAAATCCTCGCTGCTGGAGGCGATCCGGGTGAGAAAAAAAAAGAAGAAAAAATCGCGCAGCAAATGGGTTTGAAAAACACATTCGAGGCCGTTGCTCGCGAATGGCATCAGTCAAAAGCCGATCGCTGGTCATTACGCTATCGTGATGAAATCATTGATACCTTTGAAAAAGACATTTTTCCCTACATTGGCAAGCGCCCTATTGCCGAAATCAAACCAATGGAGTTACTGGAAGCACTGCGTAAAATGGAAAAACGGGGGGCTCTGGAGAAAATGCGCAAGGTCCGTCAGCGCTGTGGCGAGGTGTTCCGCTATGCGATTGTTACTGGTCGAGCCGACTACAACCCTGCTCCCGATCTTGCCAGTGCTTTAGCTACACCGAAAAAAGTACATTTTCCCTTTCTTACTGCCAATGAGCTTCCCCACTTCCTCAACGATCTGGCGGGTTATACCGGAAGTATCATCACTAAGACAGCGACTCAGATCATTATGTTAACCGGTGTACGAACGCAAGAATTGCGTTTCGCACGCTGGCAGGATATCGATTTTGAGACAAAATTGTGGGAAATCCCGGCAGAAATAATGAAGATGAAGCGATCTCATATTGTGCCGCTCTCTGAGCAGGTCATTGCGCTATTTAAGCAACTTGAACCAATCTCAAAACACCATCCTCTGGTATTTATCGGCAGGAACGATCCTCGCAAGCCGATTAGTAAGGAGAGCATTAACCAAGTCATTGAATTACTGGGGTATAAGGGAAGACTCACAGGGCACGGTTTCAGACACACCATGAGTACAATTCTGCACGAACAAGGCTTTAATTCTGCCTGGATTGAAATGCAGTTAGCTCATGTGGATAAAAATTCTATCAGGGGGACCTATAATCATGCCCTGTATCTTGATGGTCGCCGGGAAATGATGCAATGGTACGCTGACTACATTGATTCACTTTCTGAGCAGACCTGATAAATAAAAATTCAGTGACACAAAAATAATGTCCATCATTTTTAATGGACACTATCGTATGGAATACCGGACCTGGATCACTGAAGCTTTACGTCTTCACTTGAAGAACATTTACCACGGATTGTGGCCGGACGTCGCCTAGGCGTACCAAAATCAACAGTTTGTGGTATGTTCGTGCACTTCCGCAAAGCTGGCCTTTCATGGCCTCTGCCCGCAGGTATGTCGGAGCGGGAACTTGATGCCCGTCTTTACGGGAGTGCCTCCACAGTACCAGTCGTACTTACTGAAAACACCGTTATGTCCGAAGTCCCGGTGGTAAAAAAACGTCCCCGGCGGCCTAATTTTCCTTATGAGTTTAAAATCGCCTTAGTGGAGCAGTCACTGCAGCCCGGAGCCTGTGTGGCGCAGATCGCCCGTGAAAACGGAATCAACGATAACCTGCTCTTCAACTGGCGCCATCAATGCCGGAAAGGTGGCCTGCTGCCTTCCGGAAAAAATATGCCTACACTGCTTCCTGTTAGCTCCAGTGATATAAGACGGTAATTCACCATTTGGATTGTCCGCTCCACCCAACATGTTGTTTCCTTAAGGTTCTCACACCAAAAAGGACATCAACATGCTGAGCAGAGAGGACTTTTACATGATAAAGCAAATGCGCCAGCAGGGCGCGTACATTGTCGATATTGCGACTCAGATTGGTTGCTCTGAACGAACGGTCAGACGTTACCTCAAGAACCGCCAGCCAGAAAAACCCGCCACAAAATGGTTAAGCTGAAACCGTTTATGGATTACATCGACATGCGCCTGGCAGAGAATGTCTGGAATAGCGAGGTTATCTTCGCGGAGATTAAGGCAATGGGCTATACGGGCGGACGTTCCATGCTGCGTTACTACATCCAGCCCAAACGTAAAATGCGTCCGTCAAAAAGAACAGTTCGCTTCGAAACTCAGCCTGGATACCAGCTCCAGCACGACTGGGGCGAAGTTGAGGTGGAGGTTGCCGGGCAACGGTGCAAAGTTAACTTTGCGGTTAATACGCTGGGGTTTTCCCGCCGCTTCCATGTTTTTGCCGCACCAAAACAGGATGCTGAGCATACCAATGAATCACTGGTTCGCGCCTTCCGCTACTTCGGTGGTTGTGTGAAAACGGTGCTGGTTGATAACCAGAAGGCTGCGGTGCTGAAGAATAACAACGGGAAAGTCGTGTTCAACTCCGGATTCCTGTTGCTGGCCGACCACTATAACTTCCTGCCACGGGCATGCCGTCCACGCAGGGCCAGAACAAAAGGTAAGGTTGAGCGGATGATGAAATACCTCAAGGAGAACTTCTTCGTCCGGTACCGCAGGTTCGACAGCTTCACTCATGTCAATCAACAACTGGAGCAATGGATAGCCGATGTGGCTGACAAACGGGAACTTCGCCAGTTCAAAGAAACACCGGAACAGCGCTTCGCGCTGGAGCAGGAACATCTGCGGCCGTTACCGGATACGGACTTCGATACCAGTTACTTCGACATCCGCCATGTGTCCTGGGACAGTTATATCGAGGTTGGCGGTAATCGTTACAGCGTTCCCGAAGCGCTGTGTGGTCAGCCGGTATCGATACGAATATCGCTGGATGACGAGTTGCGGATCTACAGTAATGAGAAACTGGTGGCCTCACATCGCCTCTGTTCGGCATCGTCTAGCTGGCAGACAGTACCGGAGCATCACGCCCCGCTCTGGCAGCAGGTCAGTCAGGTGGAACATCGGCCACTGAACCGTCGATATGAAAAAGCGAGCATCATACTGACGTCAAACAAAGGGTTCGCAGACTGGGGAGAAATGTTCGGAGATCATGTGCTGGCAACAGCGATCCTGGACCGGCTGCTACATCACTCAACCACGCTGAATATCAAAGGAGAGAGTTACCGGTCAAAAGAGAAACGTAAAGCAGGAGTACTGACCAAAAACACAACGCCAATCAGTGATGATGAAATGGTGGAAAGCGGACAGCATCAGTAACGAAAGTATCTTAGCGGACATGAAAATGGCAAATAACGGTTAAAAATCGTGGCGTTGACATATACGGCTCATGAAACACGGCAGTTCACCAGAGAGTTGAATCTGGAGCCCTGCACGACGGCAGTCAGTAGCCCTCAGAGTAATGGAATGGCAGAACGGTTCGTGAAAACGATGAAGGAAGACTACATCGCGTTCATGCCGAAACCGAATGTAAGAACGGCATTGCATAACCTCGCAGTGGCGATCGAGCATTACAATGAAAACCATCCGCATAGTGTGTTGGGTTATCGCTCTCCGCAAGAATATCGACGTCAGCGGGTAATGTTAACTTAAGATACAATACATGTCTGGAGATAAGGTTAAAATTTATACCAGCAGCATAACAAAAAGCCATAGTATCAACACCACCCCTAAAAATAATTTTTTACCTGCTATTATAGTTAATATCCCGAAATCCAATAATTAGCTGTTTTGGAGTTAAGCCATAATACTCTCTAAACGTTTTTATAAAATATGATGTACTGGAAAATCCGAGACGGTTAGAGACGCAATTAACATGTAATCCATCATAAACTAACATTTTAAATGCCGAACTCATTCTTATTTCCATAAGAATAGAGTAAAAAGTTGTATATTCTGACTCAAGTTTTTTCCTCACAGTTATTTCTGAAAGATTTAACGCATCAGCAACATCTACCAACCTCCATTTTCTTTTTATATCACCAAGTATTATTCCACTTACTTTCTCACTAAATCTAGCAACAGCCGTAACAATAAGGGAATTTAATATACTCTCTCTATTTAATACTCTCGAAAAAAGAAAAGCTACAGCAAAAACAACATTATTCCCATGAGAGGTTTGTCTTATAAGCCGGAATAACTCTACTTCAAGATAACCATCTTTTATAAAAAAGACCCTATTACTCAACGCTCTCTTTAATAATAATTTGTTAATATCAACCCCTAGCAGCGGATCATATATTTTTTTTAGCTGCTTCAAAGTATCATTATCAATACGCACCACATCATATAAATTTCCATCCGCTTCCCTTATAATCATAATATCTATAACAAGACGCTTTTCAAGGATAAAAAGACTTCCTCTCGGAATAAACATATATTCATTGTTGTGATATAGTTCTACAGAGCAATTAGTTGTAAGAATCATTACATATTCATGTAAATGAATATTTTTCACGTATATTTTTTCTTTTTTATCTCGTATCAAGCTTGAATTATGCATAAGAAAACCTCATAGAAAAAACATTTTTTTATCATAACGCCTCCCCGCTCCCTTGTGTGCACAGTGCTATTTTTTATCGTAAAGATAAAATTAAAAAAAATAAAAAATGTTTTTTTATCAAAAGATGCAACTTCAACAACTCGATAAGGGATTGGCCCTAAAACGGCCATGACCGTTGTTGCTGCTATTGGCAAAGGAACTGAATTTAAGAATGGCCGCCACTTTGCTGCATGGCTGGGTCTGGTTCCACGCCAGCATTCGAGTGGCGACAGGCAGGTGCTGATGAATATGACGAAAAAATGCGACAAGCATCTGCGAACACTTTTTATTCATGGTGCCCGCGCTGTCGTCAGGGTTGCCACGAATAACAATGATAGTCATATGAATCAGTGGGTTAACCAGTTAAAGAAACGGCGCGGATTTAATAAAACGACCGTGGCAGTCGCTAACAAAAACGCGAGAACAATCTGGTCGATGCTGAGAAATGAGACCGAGTATCAGGTAGTGTGAAATTAATCCCCTGCCAGCAAAAGTAGCAGCGTACTGAGAAATGGCGACAGGTTGCACCTGCACAATCGGAACCTGACTATTATATTGGCCTCAGAGGCCGTCCAGTTGTTGAGGCGATTGTATGCGGATTACTCATTTGGGCACAGTTTTTCCTGATGCCGGATAGATGTAAGCAACAACCCAAAACCAGAATCAGTGCTTGCAAAACGGAGGTAGTCCATAGATGTAGTAGAGTGATCTTACCCAGCAATAGTGGACACGCGGCTAAGTGAGTAAACTCTCAGTCAGAGGTGACTCATATGACAAAAACAGTATCAACCAGTAA